>JAEEGF010235617.1_pt1 | contig 35410 bp, 32 predicted proteins | sample 9134171 | NCBI WGS metagenome assembly JAEEGF01 (sample SAMN16246542, study PRJNA631951) | gut metagenome | biome: gut microbiome; feature: rumen; material: AP-attached | host: Bos | place: Iran: Karaj | collected 2018-10
CAATATTAACACCCCAGTCTCCAGGCAGATCACCAAGAAGATAAATCCGTAATGTTTTATAGAGTGCCGGTATAAAAAGGGTAACAGCTAATACAAGCCAAAGACGCCAATTGAATGTTTTTATGGATTTGATGATAGTGCTCATAGATTGTTCCTTTCTAACATTAGACAGAATCAAGAATGCGTATTTTAAATACGTCATTCAGCTAGAAAGGTGATTGTCGCCCATCACCTAGCAGATCTAACCTTAACTATGTGGCAGTAAGAGTCTTAGTCCTTACTTGCCTCCTTTACTAAATTTCTAGCCAGTTTTGAAAACGTGAAATCATATTTAAGAAATTGCCGATAAGGATAACTAAAAGACACGTCTGGGACCTTATCTTTTACATCTGTGTTTCCATACACCATACTATCGATATACAACGCATTTTCCAGTTGACTAGGCATATAACTGAATTTGATATTGCGAATACCAGAATACATTTCTTTCTTTTCCTCAAAAGGAGTAACACGATATACAATTGCGTATTTGTCAACATAACCTTTAGGGACAAAATAGTACTTGAAATAAGTATTAAGAACTATACATTTGTCTAAAAGCTTGGATGTATCTTCCTGTAAGGGCATATTGTAGTTCAATGCAACAATTGCAATATCATGATCCCAATGATTTTGGAACATTGTGTAGGAAATACTTTCCTCATCGAATAGTTTTTCCACGAAATCAAAAACTGCGTTATTTGTGAGATTACCAATCCTTATAAGAACAGTCCCAGCAAATCGCATTTGATCCTGCACCGTTTTTAGACGCTTAAAGAATCGTATTCCAGATGCTGAATCTAAAAAGTTAACAGTATCATCATGTTCTGGGGTATGTTGTTTCTTCTCAGACTCACTATTTACTGTACGGATTTCATAATGGTTCTCAACTTTGATTATCTCAAATCGACTACCATTTGCTTTAAAGACTGGAAATCTATCGGCTTTTTCATCGTTTGTGAGAATATGACAGACAATCAAATTATAATCAACTGTCTTGCCACCTTTAGATTGAGGAAGAATATGATCGACATTCCATCCGAACTCGCTGCTACGATCATTGTACGCACCTTTGACTATCTCTCGGCCAGAATAATCGATTACTCTAGTCTTCTTGCCAAAAGATTTATTCCAAAGACGTATTGCAGTTTCTCTGTTTAGGTCCATAGTATTTGGCATCTAAATTTCTGGATCAAGACGCACTGCCCCCTATAGTTAAAGTCAGTTTTGGAAACATGTGACCAACCGTAGGGCGACCTACTGCTATGAACCTCAAAGGGTAATCCTCTTAATAGCATTACAGAAGATTAGCCGGTCAATCTTTCATTCGAAAGAGTTCAGTTCCATAACTGCTAATAAGAATTATATCACTCTTTTACAAAGCGAAAAACACAAATAATCACACCACATATAGAAGACGTTAGGCTTCCACAAGTAAACATATATTCGGTAATAAAAAAAGCTACCAGATCTCTCGATCTGGTAGTTTTTTTATTATCGGCAAACAGTCTTATTTGTATTTGATCTTCAAAGTCCTGACGATATGTTCATCAGTGGCTGGTTCATCATCTTCTTCGGGATAATGTACATCTTCTATCGATTCTGCATAGACATAGTAGCCATATTTATCAAAACGGAGGACCATTTCTACAACATCGTCATCTTCTAATTCTGCATTAAGCTTGACAGACATATCATCATAGAAAGTAGCCATTCCCATTGCAGCATATGCTTTCAGAGATTCGTGCTCATCCCCGTTGTAAAGATCGATTGCTGTTCGTCCGATCGTAGAAATGAAGTCAAGGCCGCTCTCATCCACCGGCTCCCATTTCTTTGTCTCCTCGGAATACACATACTTTTCCTTCATGGTTTCATTCGATTTGTGTTTGTTCTTACCTGCGGTTTCGGTATATTCGTAAACAAGCGAATAATCAGCAGTCGAATAGCTGTGTTCTTCATAAGCCTGTGCTCGGCTCACCCATTCCTGCTCACTGATCTCTTTAGCATTATTGCCGCCACAGGCCGCCAAAGACAAAATACAGATAACTGATAAGAATAAATAAACTAACTTTTTCATTTGTTCACCTTTCTTCAAAAATAATACCACTTTCGTTCGAATTATTCCTGGATGCTGTTTTTGAACACCATGATTATTTATCATTGACTACACTGGGAACCAACGGGCAAAATAAGAAAAATTTTGAGGATACAAAAATGCGATCACAGGCCATAATCGATCTATCCAGATTAGCGGATAACTATCGGATATATGCCTCAATGCTGCCATCCGGCTGCAAACCGATGGCTGTGATCAAAGCCAATGCCTATGGGCATGGAGATGTCCAGATCGCTCAGGAGCTGCAGTCACACGGAGCAAACGATTTTGCCGTGTCCAATATCGACGAAGCCATAAGGGTCCGAAAGAGCGGCATACAGGGACAGATACTGATACTGGGTTATACTCCTACTTACAGAGCAGAGGAACTGGTGAACTACGATATCACCCAGGCGTTGCTCTCTGAAGAATATGCCCAGTCGTTGGAAGAAAAGGAACAGCCGGTCAAATGCCAGTTTGCCATCGATTCAGGCATGCGAAGGATCGGACTCAACGCCGATGACCCGGATAGATGTGCTGAGATCATCCGACGTTTTCACGCTTCCAAGTTGAAACTGAACGGGCTCTTCACACATCTATGCATAGCTGACACAGATACAGAGGATGCCGTTGCATTCACTAAAGAGCAGATAGAGAAGTTCAAGACCGTATCATCAAAAGTATCAGATCTAGAACTGCCTTATATCCACTATAAGAATTCAGCAGGAGGCCTGTGGTACCAAGATGACGGTTCATGTTTCGCCAGGCTTGGCATCATCCTTTACGGTCTCAAGCCAGATTATAAGAACAGCCTTCCCGACGGAATAAAACCAGTGCTCACATGGAAGAGCGTCGTCTCTATGGTCAAAGAGGTGCGTCCTGGAGATACCATCGGATACGGAAGGACCTATCGAGTAGAAAGACCTATGACTGTCGCGACCATCTCCACAGGATATGCTGATGGCTACAGCCGACTGCTCTCAAATAAGGGATATGTACTCATCAACGGAAGACGCGCACCTATCGTTGGTCGGGTCTGCATGGATCAGTTCACTGTCGACGTCACTCATATTCCTGACGTCAAAATGGGTAACGAAGTCGTATTGATCGGGGAGAGCGGCAGCGAGGTCCTGACCGCCGATGACATGGCAGAAATGCTGGGGACCATCGGATATGAAATCGTCTGCGATATCTCCGAACGAGTCGACCGAGTATACGTAAAATAAAAAAGCTCTGACATGTGTATGTCAAAGCTTTCATTTCATTTTGGTGGAGCTGAGGGGATTCGAACCCCTGACCCCCTGAATGCAAATCAGATGCTCTTCCAGCTGAGCTACAGCCCCAATTGATACAACAGTGGATATTATACAACTATTTGTTCATTTTTAGCAAAACTCTTTTTTTCGGACACTTTCTGTCTTTTGAAGTCAATCGTGGTATACTTGCTGAATAAGGTAAAAAAATGGTCACCAAAGAAGAGTTTCTGAAAAGAATTTCATACTTACCTGAAACTCGGCAGGCATTAGTAGTCAAAGCTTATGATTATGCCGAGCAAAAGCATGCTGGCCAGTTACGAAAGACCGGAGAACCTTATTTCATCCATCCCGTCAATGTTGCCTTGATCCTTACAGGACTTCAGCTTGATGCCACTACACTGTCTGCAGCACTCCTGCATGATGTATGTGAGGACTGCGATGTTCCAATTGCCACAATCGCTCAGGAATTCGGGGATGAAGTGGCTGCCCTTGTGGATGGTGTAACAAAACTTAAAAGTCTCTCTATGCCTGTACTTGAAGAGAAGACCAAACCAGGCACCCGTGAACACCAGGCGGAAAACCTGAGAAAACTTCTTATTGCAATGGCAAAAGATCTGAGAGTAGTCTTCATCAAGATCGCAGACAGACTTCATAACATGGAAACATTGTCAGCACTTAAACCTGAAAAGCAATATGCCATTGCAAGAGAGACAATGGATATATATGTTCCCCTTGCCCACAGACTCGGTATGTGGGATATAAAGTGGCGTCTTGAAGATCTTTCATTCATGTACCTCGATCCTGAGAAATATCATCATGTTGAAAAACTCGTTAGTTCCCAGCGTGAACAGCGCGAAGCAATTATCAAGGAACTGATGAAAATACTGGAAAAAGAATTCTCGTTGCTTGGCATCGAGGCAGAAATCAAAGGCCGAGCCAAAGGATACTACAGCATCCAGGGAAAAATAGATAAATATGCAAAACAGGGCCGTGAATTCAATGAAATCTACGACTTATTGGCAGTCAGAGTGATAGTCGATTCAATTCAGGAATGCTATCACGTTATCGGACTTGTTCACAGTAAATGGCACCCTGTTCCCGGAACCTTTGATGATTACATTGCTAACCCCAAACCAAACGGATATCAATCCCTTCACACTGTAGTTCTGTTCAACGGTTCTATTCCTGTTGAGATTCAAATCAGAACCCATGAAATGAACAATATTGCTGAATATGGTGTTGCCGCACACTGGAGATACAAGGAAGGCAAGAACCAGAAGATCGGTGAAGAAGAACGAATCGGCTGGCTGAGACAGTTGCTTGAGTGGCAGGGAGAAATGAATGAAGCTGAAGACTTCATGGACTCAGTCAAGACTGATATATTTGAAGATCAGGTATTCGTATTTACACCAAAGGGCGAAATCAAAGACCTTCCCAAAGGTTCAACCCCTATCGACTTTGCATACAGAGTCCACACTGAACTTGGCAACAGCTGTATCGGAGCAAAAGTCAACGGACGTCTGGTAGCACTGGACTATCAACTCAGAAATGGTGAAGTCGTAGAAATCCTGACCAGTAAAAAAGCAAAAGGTCCGAGCCGTGACTGGCTCAGCACCACTCTCGGTTACGTTAAAACCAACAATGCCAGAAGCAAGATCAAAAGCTTCTTCAAGAAACAGGAACGAGTTGAAAATATTGAACGTGGCCATGAAATGCTTACGCGTGAGTTCAAGAGACTAGGTCTGCGTGCAGATAATCTCGATGAGATAATGCGCCTTTATCACTATGATAATATTGAAGACTTCGAACAAGCTATCGGATGCGGAGACATCAGTGTTCAGTCCATCGCAATAAAGATGACTGCAGAAGAAGACCAGGCCAAGGGAGTTACACCGCAAACAACACAGCCTAAGATCGTCAGCCCGTCAAAAGTCACGGTTCTTGGAACCGGAGGTCTGCTTACAAATATTGCAGGATGCTGTCACCCTGTTCCGGGTGATCCTATCATCGGATACGTAACAAGAAATAAAGGCGTAACCATTCACAAGCAGGACTGTTACAACATTCTGAGAGAAGATGAAAAATCACGTCTGGTACAGGTCATGTGGGGAAGCTCAGATGCAGTTTATCCGATCTGCATGAAAATCGAAGCCTTTGACAGAGTCGGCTTGCTCTCAGAAATCACTGCTCTCATGGCAGATGAAAAGATCAATATTACCAGTCTTTCAACCAGAAACAAAAAGAACGGTACAACAGATATCATTATTGATGCTGATACGACAGGTATTTCACAGTTAAGCAGACTGATCTCTCACATAGAAAGAATCAAAGGCGTAATAAACGTTGAACGAATCAACAACCAGTAACTGTTACTTTCCACTGGATAAATCGTAATTTCTTATCTTTTTGCTTCTTCGTTCTGATCTGATGACTTTTTCAATCTGTTCTACTGCCTCATCAACTTTTCCATCAGCATTTATGATCATATAGTTGAACTCAGGAAGAGTTTCATATTCTTTTTTGATGGCTTCGAAACGGATCTTAAGCTGTTCCTCCGTTTCGGTTCCTCTGGCTTTTAAACGATTGATAATATCTTCGATCCTTGGAGGCATGATAAACAGCAATACGGCATCGGGAAGCTTGCCTTTGATGGTCATTGCACCCTGAACATCGACTTTAATGATAGCAATCTTATCTGATGCAAGTGCATCTCTTACAGGCTGTTTTGGTACCCCATACCATTTGTCGTATACATGGGCATATTCCAACAGCTCATTATGCTCAATCAGAGTCTTGAATTCTTTTTCAGTTTTGAAATAATAACTGACACCGTCGATTTCATTCTCTCTTGGAGCCCTGGTTGTTGCAGTTGTTATATGGACAAGATTTCGATGGCGTTTCATCAGTGCATCGATTACAGTATCTTTGCCTGCTCCCGATGAACCTGATACAACTAATACAAGTGGATTATGCTTCTTCATTTTCTATCTCATTCTTACTTATTACAGGATTTTTATTAACCTGAAGTCGTCCAGTAATGGTTTCCGGAGAAAGTGCAGATAAAACAACATGTCCGGTATCCAGAAAGATAACAGCTTTGGTTCTTCTGCCGTTGGTCATATCAATGAGCATATTCGATTCTTTAGCAGTATTGATCGAACGTTTTGTCGGAGCAGCACCAGGCACAGCAATTCCTACAATTCTGGACATTGTTATCACATTACCAAACCCGATATGAACCATTGAACTAAGCATTGCTACGACTCCATTCTGTATTTAAAAATGATTATGCCCTTTATTTACTCCTGCCGCAAATCAAACAGCTGACAGGTACATAAAAATTGATCCGCACATAGCCACATTAAGCGACTCTGCCCTGCTGCGGTCAATAACAAGACTCACTATTTCGTCTGAAACAGACTTTAATTCTTCAGTCATTCCATTTCCTTCATTGCACATTGCAAGAATGAACGGTTCTGCAAATGTTTCAGAAGACACAGGAGTACCATCCATATCAGAAGAAATAAGTTTATATTCTTTTTCTTTCAGTTTCCCGATCAAACCAAGATAATCTGATGTCCTTCTGATCCATAATGACAGGACTGTACCGGCAGAAGACTGCAGACATTTATGTGAAAAAGGATCGGCACACTTGTCACTCATTACAATACCGTCATAACCGAATGCTGCAGCTGTTCTAATGAGTGTTCCGCAGTTCCCCGGATCCTGTACATCTTCAAGAAGCAATATCCTCTTACCACAGTTATCGGGAAGATCATCAGAGTAACATGACGAAGGAATGCGTACCACAGCAACGATCTTCGGAAGAGTTACTGATTCCGAGACTTCCCTCATTTGTTTTCTGGTAAGAGTTCTGGTCGGAATATCACAGAACTGGCAATCATTATCTTCCAGCAACAGGAGTTCCTGTATCGCATAAGGAGAAACGTTATTGACCTGATTGATAGAACGTTCACCTTCCAAGAGAAACAGCCCTGTTTCACGACGTGCTTTTCCTGTATTCAGAGAGGCATACCATTTGATCGGTTTAAGTTCATCCATCATTCTTCACTCTTTGCTGCACTTTCTCCTGCAACATATCCTGTAGAAAATGCCGCCTGCAGATTATATCCGCCGGTATCAGCATCTATATCAAGCACTTCGCCGCAGAAGTACAGATCCTTCACGATCTTTGATTCCATTGTCTGTCCGTTGATTTCCTTCAGATCTACTCCCCCGGCAGTAACTATGGCGCTGTCAATGGGAAGAGATCTTTTTATCTGGAACTTGAAATCCTTAAGGATCGTTGCAAGTCGGTTTCGTTCGGCAGCATTTATTTCATGTCCCTGTTTTTCACTGTCAATTCCGCTTAATTTAATAACAGGAGCAACCATTTTTTGAGGAAGGATCGTATCCACTATATTCCTGAATAATTTCTTTCCGCCGTTATCAAAATCCCGCTGCAATCTTAGATTGAGCTGATCATACGTAAGAGCAGGTTTCAGATCAATGGAAACACTCACAGGACCATCCTTGAGAGCATTCACAACTGCAAGACTCATCTGTAAGGTTATCGGACCGCCAATCCCGAAATGAGTCATCATCATTTCACCGAAACGGCTCTCTATAACCGGATACTTGAGTTTCTTTCCCTGAATCTCTCGTCCGAAATCATACAGTGTCATATGTGTTGTATCCAAAGTATTTGGCAATCCATGATAACTTGTCAGTCTGACGTTTTTCAGACTGACTCCCTGCATTGAAAATGCAAGCGCATCATCATACACTACCAGCGGAACAAGAGCCGGTCTGATTTCCACGATATGATGCCCGAGTCTTCCGGCCATTAGATAGCCTTCACCTGTTGAACCAGTTGCTCCGAAAGAAGACCCTCCTGTTGCTACTATCACTGCATCACAGGCAAATTCTCTTTCATCCGTTTTTATGCCTGTCACTTTGCCTTCTTCAGTAATGATATCGATAACATGCTCACCTGTGATTATATGGACATGCTTTTCCTCAGCATTCCTCTTCAATGCATTTACCACATCATTGGCATCATTGGAGGTCGGAAATATCCTGCCTCCTCTTTCCACTGTCGTATCAACGCCATGACTATGCAGAATGCTGAGAATATCATCCCGGAAAAATTTTGAGAAAGCAGAATACAAAAAACGACCGTTTGGGCCATAATTTCTGATAAACTGCGGCAGATCTGCTGAATTTGTAATATTACATCGTCCCTGTCCTGAAATAGATATCTTTCTTCCGACAGTGGACATTCTCTCGAAAACCGCCACACTGGCACCCATCTCTGCAGCGCGTGCTGAAGCAAGCAGTCCTGCAGCTCCGGCACCGATAACAATAACTTTTTTCATAACAGGATTATTCAGTTACCTTCTTGATATCACTCTGTGTCATCTTTACAACCCATAACAGGCCAAGTCCGAAGAATACGATCGGAAGAATAATGGCCAGCAGGACCCATATGATCCAATTGTCACTGACAGCAATTCCGGCGATGACCGTAATAATGATTGAAAGCGTGATAAGTACATCTGCAAGTAACGAGATTCCTACACTCTTAAGAACACTATTGGAACGCTGGGATGACTGATCAACGATTAGAAGCATTATCCAGATAAATACACCAATCAAGAAAACTATATAAGAAATAATGTTCAGTCCCACTGACGGGATCTCATTGGCAATCTTTTTCTTTTCAGCAGGAACATCCAGTGACGCCTCATAATGGGTTTTCGGTTCGACAGTTGCTCCGCAGTTGGTACAAAATTGAGAATCTTTAGGAATTAGAAAGCCGCACTTTTTACAATACATATGCGCATCTCCATATAATTATTGCTTCTATATTCTATAACATTGAATAGGATGATGACATAGTATCAAAGTGCTTCTTTAATGCTACCAATCAAAAGAAGCCTTTTACTGTATTGCGGCACTTATACTGATATTTTTCTTTTTCCATCGGGCGAACAGAATCAGAGCAAAAATGCCTCCGCATCCTTCACCGGCAAGGAATGCAGAAACCAGACCGTAAACACCAAAGAAGTGATCGAATATGAACATGAAAGGAATATAGAACACAAGTTCTCTTACTAATGCATGAATGAGTGTTCCTGGTCCATAACCGACTGCCTGCATACTGTAAGATGTGTTGTAATTCAAAAACTGTAATGGTGATGCAAAACATCTTATTCTGAGGAATGAAACCGCAAATACAATAGTTTCAGCCGCAAGAACACTATTGCCAGTATGTGTATTCAGGAAGATATTGCAGATCGGTTCGGTTAGAAGCATATAGAAAATAATCGAGAAAACAGAAAACACAATACCAAACATTCTCGTAACATTCATTGTTTCTTTCATTCGCGAATAATTCTTTGCCCCATAGTTATAAGCAACCAAAGGCAGCATTCCCTGACAGAGACCGATATTAACGGCATTGGGCAGTCTTTCTGCTCTCATAACAATCCCGATTGCAGCAATCTGGATATCACCATGTACTGCCATCAATGCATTCAAAACTATGTTTGCAATATCAAATAAACCTGTAAGAGCAGCGGAAGGTATACCAACAGTAAATACTCCTTTGATTCCTTCCATATCTATTCTCTTTAAATCGGCAAAGCTAAAACTCAGTGCACTATCCTTCGTCACACCCTTCATCATAATGACCAGGATAATACAGGCAATGGTATTGGCCAGCAGAGTTGCGATTGCAGCTCCCATCACTTCCATTCCGTCCGGAAGAATAACAAACATAAAAAGAGGATCCAGAATGATATTGAGAATTCCGCCCAGGCTCAGACCTATTGAAGCCTGTTTTGAGTAGCCTACATTTCTTAATAGATGTGAAACAACTCCAGAAAGAATAACAGGCAGATTGCCAATAATGACAACAAAAGTAACATACTGTCTGGCAAATACTATAGTATTATCCGATGCTCCAAGTCCGAACAGTATCTGATCCATGAACACCCAGACGATCAGCGAATAAAGCAAAGCTATACCAATTCCACCATAGAATGAAAAAGCAGAAATAGCCTTTGCTTTTTTCTTTTCACCTGCTCCGATAAGTCTTGCGATAAGACTTCCACCACCTATTCCGAATAGGTTTGAAAAGGAAATAGTCATTATATATACGGTGAAGACCAATGCAATGGCAGCTATTTTATAAGCATCACCGATCTGCCCGATATATATGGCATCCGCCAGACTATAAACGAGGTTTATCAACTGACTGATAATCGTGGGTACTGCAAGAGTCATCAATGCCTTGCTGACACGCATGTTTTCAAAAAGATCTTTTTTTCTTTCCGCTTCAGTCAAAGAAAGACTCCGAATTTATAAACCGCAATTGTAAGTCATTAAATAATAATCTCCCTGGTAGCTGTTACAAAATCAAGCTTTCTTCCCCATTTCATAAGCATCTTTTAATTTTTCATTTCCGATTATGTCTCCGGGATCATTAACTCCTCCACAGAACACATAGTCCACAAAGGAAGCTTTTCCAAAGCAATCGATCCATCCTTTTGTTCCTTCAATTGCCCTAGCCGGAACAAATTCTCCATCTTCGGCAGCAGTTGCAAGAAAATAAACTTCCCTGAATTTGTAATCCTTAGAATAAAGTGAATTCATACGATCGATCAGGACCTTCATCTGACCGGACATCTCGTAATAATAGATCGGAGTAGCCCAAACAATAACATCAGCTTCAAGAACCTTTTTCTCTATCTCAATAGCATCATCACTGATCACGCAGTGTCCTGTCTTCTGGCAGGCAAGACAACCCCGGCAATAATCGATCTTTTTTCCGATCAGGGAAATAACTTCTGCCTGATTGCCGGCATCCTGTACTCCTCTGGCAAATTCCTCTGCCAGTGCATGGGAATTGCTGTTCTTTCTCAGACTCGTAGAGATGATCACGATTTTTTTACTCATTCTTAACTCCGTTAATTAATACTCATTGTGATTTCATTTTCAGGACCGCTTAAGATCTGTGCAAGCTCTCCTGCAGATAGATTTTCCACCTTGCCGAGCCTTGTATAGGACCAGGAATTGGAGTCATAAAAAATAACGATCTGATTACTATTGTAGAGCATGACATCTCCGGCCTCTGTTCTTGTCTGAACATCATTGCTTGGAAGGCTCTCACCTAACCGGCAGACCTTCTCAAATCCGCCATAATTTGAAGCCGGAATGGTTTTATCACCATCTACGAGCATGGCCAGGAGTGCTGCTGCCGATTCGTTATCTTCCAGCCGTACTGTAAAGGATTTATTTCCCACAGTGATCCTGATCTGATTCTCATTCAAATTGCTTGTTACTGTCATACTTTCCTCATTTTGAGTTACAGTTTCATGTCCATCAGTATTCTCCTTGGTTTCAGTCGTTCCACATGCAGTGACCGACAGACACAGAAATATGGACAGAACTACTATCAACTTTTTCATATCAATTCTTTCTCTTGTTAATCACTGATTAATATTCTAAAGATTGAACAACATAAATAAAAGATAATGAAAAACGGATTGCTGTATCGATACAACAATCCGTTATGATTCATTTACCTTGAAAAAGGTCTGTTGAAAACTATTCTTTTCCGACGTATTGGCTGCTGCCAAGACCAAGAACAAGTCTGGTTAATCTTTCAAAGATGATCAGGAAAATAGTAAATACTGTTCCTTTGCCAAATGCTTTAGCAAGTTTAGCTGACTGGACAATACGAATTACCAAAGCGCCAATTCCTGCAATAGCAGCTACAATACTTGCAACTATGTTTGGATCTTCACCTGTTGCAGAAGAGGAAGCTACTGATGCAACTACGAATAACACAATGTAAAGAAGACCATACCATCCCTTCCAACAGATTTCATATTCCTCATAAATATTAAGGATTGGAATGAGACTGTACCAACCTGGTTTGCCAGCCTTGCTGAGAATTCTCCAGTTGCCGATGATCAGGATAATGTACCAGACAATTCCCAGTATCAGAAATAATGCGAGGAATCCGAGAATTAATGCGAAGAGTCCACCTTCACCGTCCATATTAGTCCCCTTTCTAATTAATTTGATCTTTTCCAGATCTTTGTTAGCAATAGTATGAACAAAAGATTTGATTAATTCAAGATACATTTATCACATTTTCACATACAAAAATACTTCTTTATTGAATCAAGACTATCTATATTTCCAAAAAGATAACTGTCCTTTTGAAATACAACTGATTTGACCGAATAATCATCTATAACTACACAGGCAAATAAACTTTGCTGTTATATTAAAAGTCTTTGATACAAAGATTTAAAATTAGGTAATATACTTATAGACTGCGTGATTTAGGAGTACGGGAGATTTAATCATATGAATAAGAATAAACGAACACCATTATTTATGGTTACTTTGTTCCTTCTTGTATCTTCCATGTTACTCACATCATGCGAAGGAATCGGAGATGCCATTTCGACTGTTGTAAGCAGTGCGATCGACGAGCAAATCGACAGTATTTTTTCGTCTGTCACTACTTCTAATACAACAACAATTACGTCTTCGATTAATACTTCTACGACACCACCGACCAGCACCACGAGCAAAACTACGACTTCTCAGATAACTACGATAACTCTCCCCAGGACAACAAATACCACTACTTCAACGTCTCAGATAACCTCCATTACTTTACCAAAAACCACTTCTACTACATCTACTACTAATAAACCTTCTACAACACCATCGAACGCTACTGCCCTTCTTTCCAAGACTCCTGCTATAACACCTTATTCTCTTCCCAAGGAAACTTTCGCCGATGCACTTGAAAAGGAAGCTTCCGATGTTATCGATGATGCCATCTGTAAAGCCATATCATATGTAAATGCCACCAGAGATGATCGCCATTCCCATGTCGTCTTTGCTTATGAAAAGGATATCGAAGGCGATATTGCAGAGCTCTCTCCAAACCAGCAGAAATTACTTGCAACTGTGGTAGATAAACTATCCAAGTTTGAAAAGTTTGAAATCAAAGCAAAAGACTATGATGGAGACCTTCTGGTAGATATGTTATCTATCTCCAGAGCTTTCATCACCAACTATCCTGATATCAATTCGTACGCTGATATCAGCTATGATTTCATGAATAACAGCCTTGTGGATAGTTATTTTGATCCGAAAAAAGACGCTAATTATTCAGTTGATGATGGCAAAATCACTATGGATGAAGTCAAACATGAAGTGGCTCTGATGAACAGAGTTATCGACAGAATCATCAGATTCATGCCATCAGGACTATCAACATACGATAAATACTATTACCTTGGCGCAGTACTCGCATCAAAGAATACATATGATGGAAGCGTTGAAAACAGAGGGACTCCTTATGGAGCGCTGATAAGCGGACGCTCTGTCTGCGAAGGCTATCAGCATGCCTATACAATGTTATGCAAGGCCGCCAACCTGTATTGCGGTTGCCGTGCAGGTCTTCCAGGAAATGAAGGTCATGGCTGGAACATAGTAAAGCTTGAATCCGGAACCTTCAATGTGGATATCACATGGTGCGATTCCAAAGAAAGATTTAAGCCGTATGAAAAGAGTTGGTACACATATTTCATGATGTCTGAAAAGGATCAGAACAGTCACGGCTACAATCCTGTTGACAAGATAAAAGCTACAGGGAACAAGGTATCCAATCCATACGAAGAGTTTGTGGAAAAATAAACATGTCAACACGAATAATAAAAATACTTGTTGAATTATTGCAAAGAATACTGAATCTAAAATGAACAATTTTTAATATACTCAGTTTTAAAGCAAAGCATAGTATAGCTTTGTTTTGGTGGATACATGGAATATAAAACACGGCAGATATTACTGGAAATACCTGCCGTGTTTATTTGAACACAATAATACTAAATAATACTAAGATAAAGAACTAATCGGTGTAGAATTCAATGCACTCATCGTAATCATAACCGATAACACCATAGTAGTATTCCCCATGCTCATCTTCACAGACAGCAAACCATACATAATCATATTCTTCATCTTCCAGATAATACCAGATATCACCATACTCATCTACTTCGTCAAAACTCCAGGTTCCTTTACCGTTCTCAATACCATCTCCGATAAACCAATCATAAGTATGATTAGACTTGAATTTGACATATTCGCCTTCTTCACACGGATGATAACCCGATTCTTCACCATCTGAATACTGCTGAAATTCATCAAATTTAATTTTTTTACCTGAGATCAACTTATCATATTCATTGCTTTTGGAACATGATACGAGACCAATGGACGAGATAAGACAGATTGCAAAGAACAAAAAGATTGCTTTTTTCATGTGATACCCCTCTTTAATATAGATATCTTATGATACTTGAAAAAGCATCATCATGAATAGTGGTAACAAAAAACTTGCAAAAGTTTAGTTTTGTTCTTTTCTTGGCGTAATTAGGCACAAAAATATCATTTTCTTGAAGAAAAAAGATAAAAGGAAATGGACCGCCAGGGACTCGAACCCTGCACAACCTGATTAAAAGTCAGGTGCTCTGCCTGATGAGCTAGCGGTCCAAACAAATTGATAGTCTATCAAACTTTATTTGTTTTGTAAAATAGCTTACGCAGTTTCACTTGGAAATGCCAATACTTCATCAATGGAAGCTGCATCGCAAAACAGCATAACAAGTCTGTCCATGCCAAGTGCAATGCCTCCCGTTGGTTTCATATCCTTCACTGCATCAATAAACATTTCCGGCATGGGCATCACACGATTCTGGGTTTCTTTTATTTTCTTGATATCTTCACTGAATCGTTTACGCTGTTCTTCTGCATCGATCAGTTCACTGTATGCATTTGCCAGTTCAAGACCACCGATAAAGCATTCCGCTCTTTCAGCTACGGCATGATTGTTTCTTTTAAGTCTGGCAAGAGAAGCCACCTGTCGCGGATAGTCATAAAGAATACATGGTTTTGTTTCCGCAACATTAGGAATCACCTTAAATGTCACGTCATCATCAAAACGTTCACCGTCGAAATCACTGACGGGATCCCATCCTGCATATTTTTTCAGTGCATTTCGGACCGTCATTTTAGGCCATGGCACTGAAATATCTATATCTTTGCCCTGATAATGGAGTTTTGGGCCTGTTTTCAGATTCTGAGCAATGTAATATACAAGTTCCTGAGTTTCCTGCATCACACCCATATAATCAGATCCGGCAGCATACCATTCGATCATTGTGAATTCGGGATTATGAAGTTTACCGCGTTCCCCTTTTCGGAAACAGCGCGAGATCTGAAATATCTTGTCATATGATGCTGCAAGCAGTCTTTTCATATGAAGTTCAGGAGAAGCCGCAAGGAACCAGTCGCCGCTTTTCTCAGGGAATATGAATTCCTCAGGGGCAATTGCTGAACATCTTATCGGAGTATCAACCTCCAGATATCCCCTGTCTTTGAAGAATTTTCTGGTCAAATCAAAAATGAGCGCCCGGCGGATAAGATTATCTTTTATACGGCCGAGACGCTCACTTTCAGAATGCATAATTAAATACAGTTATTTATTGTTGACTCGTTCAACATATGTTGAAGTTCTGGTATCAACTTTCAGGATATCGCCCTGTTTGATGAAAGGAGGAACTTCAATGACTGCACCGGTTGATAATGTGGCAGGTTTGGTCTGCTGGGTAACGGTTGCACCCTTAACTGCAATACCGGTTTCTATAACTTCAAGTTCCATGAAATTGGGAAGGTTGATATCAAGTACGACATCACCCATCATCTGCATGTTGACAGTCATGCCTTCCTGAAGCCACTTGTATCTGTCGCCCATTTTTTCTGTACTTACAGTGAACTGTTCAAATGATTCACTGTCCATGAAGACAAAATCATCGCCTTCTTTATAGAGATACTGCATATCTCGGCCGGTGATAGAGATCTCGTCGACTGAATCGCCGGAATGATAAGTCTTTTCAAGAGTCATACCAGTGTAAAGATTTCGGACTCTGAATCTGTAGACAGCTCTGCCTTTGCCCGGTTTCATAAATTCAAAGTTATCGACGTTATAAGGAATGCCGTCGATCATTAATTTTGTACCCTTATGTACTTCTTCAACGTTCATAGAAAAACCCTCATAAAAAAATGTAACAAGAAATGATAACATTATGAAATGTGATTAATCAAACATTTCTGATATTATTGGTCAGATCATCACAATCGGAGTTAAAAAAGAAGCAACTCACTTCTGCTAATTATTATTCGTCGTATCTGTTATAATATTGAATGAACCAAGTTCATTAAACTATACTAGGCATAAAGAATAATAATCTCCTGGGGAAATAATATTGAAATTACTTGTTATTGGTTGTGGTCAATGTGGAGGCAGACTCGCTGACGAGTTTGCTTACATGAACAAGAGAGCCAAAGCCCAGGGTGGCTTTGAAGTTCTCACCAACACAATTGCTGTAAATACTGACGTTGCTGACCTTAGCGGTCTTCAGAATATACGATCCGACTACCAGCACCGAATTCTGATCGGTACTAAAAGAACGGGTGGTCATGGTGTAGGCAAACTGAATGAGATCGGTGCTGACCTTGCCAGAGCTGATGGCGACAAAGTTATTGAAGCAGTTCGTCAAACTCCCCGTCTGGCTGAGACAGATGCATTCCTTTTGATTGCAGGTGCAGCCGGAGGCACAGGTTCAGGTTCCATTTCGGTTCTTACACAGCTTATCAAAGAACGCTTCATGGACAAACCTGTTTACAATATGATCGTCCTGCCCTTCCGATATGAGGAAGCAACGGAGGAAAGATCCATATTCAATGTAGGAACCTGTCTTAAGTCTGCCTATATGGCAGCTGATGCGGTATTCCTGGTCGATAACCAGAGATATCTGAAGAAAGATGCATCTCTTCAGCAGAATCTTGCACGTATTAACAGAATGGTCGTCAAACCTTTCTTCAATGTGCTTTGTGCCGGAGAAGAAACCAATCCAAAATATATCGGTTCCAAAGTTCTCGATGGAGGCGATATCATCCAGACTCTGTCAGGATGGACAGTCATAGGATACGGAAGCAGCCGTGCAAATAACGATAAGATGCACTTCCTTAACAGAAACAATGAAACTCAGCGTGGTGTTCAGGCAATGGATCAGGCACTGGCGGACCTGTCTGTAAAGGCAGATCCCAATGAAGCACGAAAAGCACTATACCTTCTTACCGGAAATGCCAAGGATATGAACATGGACCTTATCAACGATCTGTCTTCAACCCTGAAATCGATGGCTACCGAAGCAGTGATCCGAAGCGGAGATTATCCTCGCGGAACCAATGGAGTTCTCGAAGTCACGGTCATTCTTTCTGAACTCACCAACTCACGAAAGGTAATCGATTATTTCAGCAGAACGATTGAGTATATAAATCGTGCAAAACATATACAGATGGCCGCAATGGATCAGTACGGAATGACAGAATCATTCGGTGACATTCCTTCATTCCTGTAATCCAACCTTATAAAACACAAAAGGCATGAAATCTAGATATTTCATGCCTTTTTTTCATTCAAATGCAGGATTAATTGAAACCGACAATATCTCTTTCAATAACATGATCGTCCGATGCATCTTCTGCTGGCTTGGACATTCCGGCATTGAACATTGCTTTAAGTCTTGCTTCTCGTTTTCTGAGTATTTCAGCAGCTATATCATCATCAGAAGATTCAGCTTTCTTTTCCTCAGTTTCTGCCGGTTTATCAGTAACAGTTTCACTGGCAGCAGGATTCACAGTGGAATCTGTTTTGAGCTGTTCGTCTGCTTTTTGTTCATAATCCTGTGAGGCATTGTCATTCATTTCGCTATCAGTTGCTGTAACCTCGTCATCACCTGATACTGAATAAGCTGAATAGTTATTATCATCAAACGGAAGTTTGAATGAAGGAGAAGAAGCAAAATTATCACTGTTGGCTGCAATATATTGATCAGATGCTGTATTTGCCAACCTGTCAGCATAATTAACAGAATCTCTGGCTAATCTGATCGTCTCTTCCGAGAGATTTCTGGTTTCCATAAGAGTTTGTTCAAGCTCCAATATTTTTGCTGAAATCATCTGTTTCCACGCCATGATGGATTCAGACATTGCCTTTGACAGCTGTTCGATTTTTTCAAGAGATGTAACAGATATCTGATATGCTTTTTCAGCCTGTTCCTTGGCCTGCAGACCGATTTCCTCTGCCCTTTTCGAAGTTTCCTGTGACTTGGCGGCAGCTTCCTCTGTTCTGTCCAAAGCAAGATTTGTTGCATTGACTGCGTCTGTTGAATACTGTCGAACCTTATCTATGGTCTGACTGGTAACAGCCTGAACATTCTTTGCGGCATCAGCAGCAGCTCTCAGAGCTTCGTTGCTGGCTTCCTCTGCCTTATTCAAAGCTTCCTGAGTAGTTGTAAGATTGCTGTTTGATGCATCGATAGCAAGCTTCTCTGCTTCCTTAGCCTTTTTGATGGCGTCCTCGAATGTCTGAGTATAAGAAGCCTGTGATTCTTTGACACTGTTGTATGATGTTTCTGCAAGACTAAGTGATGCCTGTGAAGATGTCCTTGCAGCATTGGCGATCTCACTTGCATTCTTGCATGCCACTTCGATCTTTGCGGCCGCTTCCTGGCAGAAATTCTGAGCATTGACTGCAATGCTCATGGTCTCATCAGATGATACCTGCATTTTTGCCACTGCTTCATTTGTGATCTTCTCAGACTCTCTGGTTTTTGCGAGAATGTTGTCACAATCCTCTCTGATGGTCTGGACCATTTTCTTTGAATTATCGAATGAGATATTTGCAGCAGTTTTAGCCTGATCAACATCATTCTGAAGTCTTTTTACAACTGCCTGATACTCAACTGAAATATCAGCAAGTTGCTTGGTCGATGTCTTTACGGCATTTTCCGAATTGTTAGTCATAGTAATGAAATTACGTTCATCATTTGCACGCTGCTGGTCAAGTTGCTTTACAACAGCTTCGGCATCGCTGACCACCTTGTCGATTTTTGCGCGATCTTCAGCAGCTTTGTTTATTACATCCTGAATCGCAATTTCAGCATTTTTAATGGCTTCAACTGCTTTGGTTGAATTTTCATTGATAACTCTCTTGGCAGTTTTGCCAAGTTCACGTGACTTTTCCAGTGCTTCTCTTACATTTTTTTCAGTAAGTTCAGAATTGTCCCTAAGTGAACGGGTAATGTTACCGATCGCATTAGTGGAATCTTTGATTGAAGCATTTCCGAGATCTATCTCATTCTCTGCTGCATCATTTGATGCTTTTAATTTTTCACTATCATTCATAACGGCCTCCGGTGCCACTTATCTCATTATTCATTACTGATATTATATGCTATCAACATCATCCATGGCTCTCAATTTTTCATCGAGAACTTTCAGGTTATATACATCATCCATATTATAACGGAGCAGTTTATCCAATGCGTTTTCATCATAATAGTTTATGTACTGCCACCAAAGCCTCACTGCCATGTATCCATTGCCGCCTTCGACATCACGCGATATCCCCAGCATTTTTTCAATACTTTTTAGCCCACCTTTCAGTCCCCTTTTACGACATGAATACATCAAGTCAATATGCTTTCTTCCGATAAGCAGGTTATTCCCTACGGATTGTTTTATGAAAGGAAGATCGAATCTTGCACCATTGAAGGTATAGAGTACATCAACTTGATGCATGATATTATCGATTGCATCATATGTGATCTGATCACCATACAACTGATATTTACTACATTTCCCCTCTTCTTCAGTCATGATGCCGACAACCGTTATATATGAACTGACAGGAGAAAGACCAGTTGTTTCTATGTCTAGATAGGCTTTTTTCATGAATGTATTTTAGCATGTGAAATATTGCGTTGAAATAATCACCGGATAGCGATATACTACGTCTAATATAATGAAAAAACATGCTATGACAAATAATTCAGAAAAACTAATAAATGCAGTTCAGCCTAAAAGAGCACGAATCAACAGAATAGTTGTAATTGTGCTTATCGTATCACTGGTTTTTCTTTTTTTCGCTTCATTCTTTCTGGGAAGATACCCCATTACCGCAAAGGAAGTTATGGGTATTTTTTATTCCAAAACATTTCTCAACAATATTTGGCCGATAGATGCATTCTGGACATCGACTCAGGAAGCAGTGACGATGAATATACGTCTTCCAAGGATCATCCTTGCCTGCCTTGTCGGGTGTTGTCTTTCCACTGCAGGTGCGACATACCAGGGAGTATTCCAGAATCCCATGGCCTCACCGGATATTTTAGGTGCGACTAACGGTGCCGCATTCGGTGCAGCTTTGGCACTCCTCAATGGTCAGAAAAACTTTGTAGTAATGATATCGGCATTCTTCTTTTCCATATTAACAGTTGTTCTTGTCAATCTGATCGCATCAAGAGCAAAAGGAAGCAAAATCTTGGGATTGGTACTGTCAGGTATCATGGTAAGTTCTCTTTTTTCTGCAGGAACATCATATATAAAACTTGTTGCTGACCCAAATGACGTACTCCCTGAAATCACCTACTGGCTGATGGGAAGTCTTGCAGGAGCAACCATAAAAGAGATCGGATATGCTATTATTCCAATGATCATCGGAACAATCCCAATTTTCCTTTTACGCTGGAGAATCAACATTCTTTCAATGGGTGATGAGGAAGCAAGGACAATGGGAGTCAATGCTCCAAGAGTTAGATTGATCATGATAATCAGTTCAACTTTGATTACAGCAGCAAGTGTCTCAATCAGCGGCGTTATCGGATGGGTTGGGCTTGTTGTTCCCCATCTGGCAAGACGACTGGTTGGAAACAACTACAAATACCTGATCCCTTCCAGCATGCTTTTCGGATCAATATTCCTTCTTCTAGTAGATAATGTTTCGCGTAATCTTTGGGAAACGGAAATTCCTATCGGTATCCTGACCGCAGTGATCGGCGCACCTTTCTTTATCTACCTGATTATCAGACGTGGAGACTATGAGTAATGGGTATCATAGTCAAGAATCTGACTTTTACATATGGAACAAGACCTATTCTAAAGGATGTTTCCTTCGAATTAGCTACTAATGAGCTTGTGGCTGTACTTGGTCCGAACGGGGTCGGAAAAAGCACTCTATTCAAATGCATTCTCGGCCTTCTCAGACAATATGAGGGAGAAATCCTTATCAATGAGTTCAACGCAAAAAAGATCACTGAAAAGGAACTTTCGCGTCAAATAGCATATATACCCCAGTCACATAATCCAGTATTTAACTTCAGTGTTTTTGATATGGTCCTGATGGGAACAACCGGACAGGTTTCCTCGGTATCATCCCCCGGACCGAAAGAAAGACAAAAAGTCATGGACTGTCTGGACAGACTGGGAATACAGCATTTATATAACCGCAGCTACACTTTCATAAGCGGTGGTGAAAGACAGCTGGTTCTGATAGCAAGAGCCATGGCTCAAAATGCAAAAATCATGATCATGGATGAACCGACAGCAAACCTTGATTACGGCAACCAGATAAGAGTACTTGAGCAGATAAAATCATTGTCTAAAGAAGGTTACACAATCATTCTGTCTACTCATAATCCCGATCAATCCTATCTGTATGCCGACAGAATACTGGCAATATACGACGGCAAACTCATTGCTGACGGCAATCCCAAGGATGTTATAACGACTGAACTGATCAGAACTCTTTACGATGTCAATATAACTGTCGAAAGCCTTCACGATGACAATATACGATTCTGTGTGCCTGATGAACTGATCAGTAAATAAAAGGAGGAAATGATCTTAAATACTGTATTTGACTTTACGTTATATTTTGCGTAATATATTGAAACAAATTTAGAACAAAGAAAGGGAGTAAATATGAAGCAAAAAATTGTATCCATTATGGTTGTGTTATGCCTGGTATTAGCATTTGCTGCAGGATGCACAAATGGTTCTACATCAACTACCACAAAAACAGAAACAACGACTGTTTCCCCAGAGCAGACGTCTTACATTTTTACCGACTCAGTCGGACGAAACGTTGAACTTCCAAATGAAATCAAATCATTTATTCCTTCAGGCCCTGTTGCACAGATGATGCTGTTGGCATTGGCTCCTGAAAGAATGGCTGCGTTGGCAACAAAGATCAGCGATAGTCAGAAACAATATCTCCCTACTTATATTCCTGAATTGACCTATGTAGGACAGTTATACGGAAGTGCCGATGTCAACAGAGAAACTCTGGCAGCCATCGGACCGGATGTCATAATAGATCTTGGTGAACCTAAAAAAACCATCGTTGAAGACATGGACAATATGACAAAACAGACAGGAGTTCCAGCTATCCACATCACTGCAACAATCAACCGTTGCGGTGAAGCATATCGAACCCTTGGCAAAATACTCAATTGTGAAGAACGGGCCAATGAAATAGCTGCATACTGCGATAAAGTAGTTGCCAACATGAATACCACCATTAGAACTGTTGGAAATAACAAAGTTAACGCAATTTATATTTCCGGCAGCGATAATAACAGCGCCAATGTTATTGCAAAATCCTCATTCCATGCCGAAGTCTTCGACATGATGTTCGATAACATTGCAGTTGTTGATGCCCCTTCAGGCAGAGGTACCGGCAACACTGTGAACCTTGAACAGCTTCTTTCATGGGATCCGGATGTTCTGCTGATTGGTGATTTGGCGACATATCATAAGATTGCAAACGGTGAAGCAGACAAGCCATGGTATGAATTAAAGGCTGTAAAAACAGGTAATTACTACGGAATGCCTGATACGCCCTATTATTGGTTCGGCAACCCTCCATCAGTCAACAGACTTATAGGCATCGTATGGATGACAGAAATGTTCTATGATGGCGTCGGTGGAGTCGACTACGATATGAAAGCAGAAACAATCAAATACTATAAGTTATTCTACAGTCATGACCTTACTGATGATGAATACAACACTCTGCTCTCCAGCTCAATCCTGAAAAAATAACCATTGATTATATTTGAAAACCAGAAGAGCTCGCTTTGATAAGCGAGCTCTTTCATTATCAGATCTTCGGAATTAGTAATTCTTAACTCTGAGTTCGAAATAAGATTTAGCATGAGCACAAACAGGGCAGATTTCAGGTGCTTTGGTACCGATGATGATGTGTCCGCAGTTTCGGCATTCCCAGATCTTAACTTCACTCTTTTCAAACACCTGGTTGGTTTCCACATTCTTGAGCAGAGCTCTGTATCTTTCCTCATGGTGCTTTTCTATTGCAGCTACAGCTCGGAATTTGGCAGCTAATGCAGAAAAACCTTCTTTCTCAGCGGTCTTTGCAAAATCTTCATACATATCGGTCCATTCAAAGTTTTCACCATCAGCTGCAGCTTCAAGATTCTGTGCTGTGGTACCGATTCCATTAAGTTCTTTAAACCAAAGCTTGGCATGTTCCTTTTCATTCTCAGCAGTGTGAAGGAAGATAGCTGCGATCTGTTCAAAGCCTTCTTTTTTTGCAACTGAAGCAAAATATGTATATTTATTTCGGGCCTGTGATTCACCGGCAAATGCTGCCTGAAGATTCTTCTCGGTCTGAGTTCCCGCATAAGGATTGTCAGCCTTCTTTTCAGGTTCTGATGCAACAGAAACTGCAGTTTCTTTTTTCTCTTCTGCAGCCGGGGTTGCTTCTGCCTGAGGTTTTTCTTCCGGTTTGATTTCCTCTGCAATCAGTTCGAGTAGATCACCTGTGGCACCGCAGATAGGACATACAGGTTTTTCACCATCTGCCACAGTAAATACTTTGCCGCATAATAGACATCTGTAGGTTTTCATTTCTTTTATTTCTTTCCCTTCATTATTTGGTAATCTTATTATCAATTCCCTGGCTGTCTCTGCCGGGAATTTTGATGTCGGAGGATTAGCAATGAGATCACTGAGCAATTTATGAGTATTGTTGCTCTGGGGAAGCATATATCCTGCCTCTCGCATAATGTCTTCATTGATCAAACGTTCAGCTTTGGAAATCGCAGTCATCAAACGATAAAGTCCGTCTTTATCTGTTTTTTCAGCGATCTGGAGAGCCATTTTCTCTCCTGTTGCTTTGTTTGCAGACATCCTGTTCAAAGCATTAATTACATCTTTCGTTTTTGGCTGCTGGGGAGGCATCTCTACAGGAACCATGCTGATGGCTCCGCTGGGACAGGCTTCTGCACAAACTCCGCATCCGATACATTTGCTGGCATCAATAATACTGTCTTCAGTATCTGTTGCGCCGTATGGACATACATACAGACAAATGCAGTCTTTAGTACAGAGCCTGAGATTTCTATAAGCAATTTTTTTCATTACTTTGCCCTCCCTTCAATCTTTTTGAATTTCCAGGAAGGAACTTTGCATACGGGGCACATCTCAGGTGGATTTTTACCTATATAAACAAATCCGCAGACAGTACAGACCCATATGTCAGTATCAGCCAGCATCTGTTCCCCTTCTTTGAGATAGCGATCAACAAGCGATGCAAGCATTCGGGTAACCTTTTCGCCCCATACACAGACTCTCGCTGCACCTCTGTCTGCAGCAGCATCAGCTTCTGCACGAACTATCGGATAATTCTTTATATCGGTCTGAAGTAATGAGGAAATATTTTCAACCGTAGCATCTGAAACAGACGGAGTAACCGATGAAAAATAATCAGCCAGTTTCTTGAACTGCTTTGCTTCATCATTCTTATACTGTTTCTCACATCCGCGTGATAAGTTGGAGCAAATAGCAGCGAGCTGACCAACTGATAGTTTTTCAAGATCTTCCTCGATAACAGTTTCTTCTGCCTTTGTTTTTTCAGTAACAGATTCAGGAGTGATTTCCGGCTTAAAATCAGACTTTGAAGCGCCGCACATCGGACATTTCCAGTCATCAGGAAGTTCACTAAAAGGAACTTTCTCAACAGTATCATCATATACGTAGCCACATATCTGACAGACATACCGCATTTTCGCCACCCTCCCTTTCTGTGATCTTACATTTCTACTTGTAACATTTTATATGATTATCATTTATCTTGAAACATAAAATAGATATTTATCACTATTATTTTTTTATTCTTGTATTTTTTTCAAAGCAAATTATTTGACTAAGAATGCCTAAAATAGTAAGATAGAAAAATCTTTTGGGCGGTTAGCTCAGTTGGTTAGAGCGCAGCGTTGACATCGCTGAGGTCAGAGGTTCGACCCCTCTACCGCCCACCATTAAGAATTCCATTGAACTTTTCAGTCCTCAACCATATGCAATGCATTATTATTTTTATTTTCTACTTTTCAGTAAAAAAAGTCTGAACTGAGTGTGTAAGCATCTTTATGTAAAAATTGTATTTTGATAAAATACCCTATATGAAGCAAAAGCCTAATGAAATTATTCATAACGCGAATATACTTGGCTTTAAAAAGACCTGGCTGGCGATAGCCGTAGCCATTACTCTCAACTACCTTTTCTCATTTATAGCTGAACAGACAGGTCTTCCTATTTTCTTAAATACGATATTTACAGTCATCACAAGCTGTCTGCTAGGCGGAATCCCCGGTTTGATCGTAGGACTGGTCAGCAATTTACTCAATGTTTTAATCGATTATACAAGTATCTATTACGCTTTCATCTCAGGAATAATTGCGATTCTAGCTGCAGTTATGATGAAAAGAGGAATGTTCCGCAAATGGTGGGGATATATATTAGCCATCATTCTATTCGCATTGATCGGCGGTGGACTAGGCTATGTTGTCACATATAATATGTATCCTGAAGATGTGAGTGTGGACACTATAAATCTGGTCAAAACACTCAATGGAGCTGGTTTATCTGCATTCTGGGCTAACTGGATATACGCAACATTATGGGATCTCCTTGATAAGACCATAACTATCATTTTCCTGTTTGCAGCTCTTTATTTCTATCCTCAGAATGAAAAAGCTCTGTCATACTTCCCTTATTCCCATTTAACTAAGAAACCATGGTCATCAAAAGAATACAAAACAAAGAGCCATTCTATTCATGATTCACTTCACTCTGTCCGCGCCAGAATGCTCTTTATTATGGTTCCGATTTACATTTTCCTGGCAATTACCGTTGCTATCAGCTACTCTGTATTCTTCCAGAATTCAGGAAGAGAGAATTTCAGCAGAATCACTGAAGGCTATTCTCTTGCAGTCAAGGAAGCAGTAAACGGTGATAAGATCAGCTACTGGCTTGAAAATGGTGCTGATGAGGAATACGACAAAACATATGCTGAACTGGAATCCATGTATGACAGAGAGCCTCTGATCAAATACATATACGTTTATTCTTTCAGCATTCACGATGGTGACAAAAGCGTTTTCGATATAGATCCGGAAGGATATGCACTCGGAGATGAAGTTCCGAGAGACTTTCCTCCTGATGATCTTGCACTTGTACTCGCAGGAGAAGAAATCAACCATCATGTGGAGACAAATGATGACTGGGGTCATCTGATGACCTGGTACACCCCTATTAAAGACTCAAATAATACTACCGTCGCTTATGCCGGAGTCGATATCGAAATTTCATCAGTCACAACACAGAATATATCCAACATCACTAAGATGACTGCTATAGAGCTCCTGATTTTTATCATCGGTGCCGCGATCCTCTATTACTGGCTCAGTCTTCGATTGATTGCTCCCACACAGGCTCTTGACACAGAACTTCTCACATATGAACGAGTCGATCCAGGAAAATGGTTTGAGAGTGAAGAAAGAAAAGACAGAGTCAGCATCGATTCCAAAGATGAGATCGAAGAACTGGCAAAATCAATACACAAAGTTGAAGACTTCTCTGCACAGCAGTATGCAACCATTGAGGAACAAGCTGCTATTATCCTGAGAACACAGAAGAGCGTTATCTTCTCACTTTCTGAAATCGTTGAATCCAGAGATGCCTGCACTGGCGATCATATCAAGCGAACATCAAATTATGTACGCATGATAGCCACAGAACTTAAACGTGAAGGAAAGCATCCTGACTTTATTACAGACCAGTATATTGAAGATATCACAACTGCTGCTGTGTTACATGATATCGGTAAGATCAAGATCAGCGACATTATTCTTAATAAACCCGGAAAATTCACTGATGAAGAATTCGATATTATGAAGACTCATACCACCGAAGGCGAACACATCATAGATATGGCACTAGAGGGCGTCACAGGCAGTACATATCTTACTTATGCCAGGGAGATTGCAGGTTGTCACCAGGAATGGTGGAATGGCAATGGATATCCACGCAATCTCAAAGGTGAAGAAATACCATATTCCGCAAGAATAATGGCTGTTGCCGATGTATTTGATGCACTTGTCAGCAAACGTCCTTATAAGAAAGGATTCCCCTTTGAAAAGGCTGTTTCTATTATTCAGGAAGAAAGAGGAACTCATTTCGATCCTGAGGTCGCAGATGCTTTTCTGGCAATCAAGGATGATATGCTCAAGGAATATATGAAAAACTACACTGAAGACTAGTCTCACATGCACCAGAATGCATTTTCAGGAAAACTTTTCCAGTCATCAAGTTCTTTATCATGTTCCGCCAAATAACTGTTACAGAGTCCGTTCTCCGAATTCTCTCTTAAATACATCTGAAGGAATACTGACTTTCGCCCAGTCGATCAGTTCCTGAAAAGAAACATCCATCAGTTTAGGTGAATCCTTGTCTTCAACAAGAAAATATTCCCCTGTCTTCTGAGATTTAAACAATATGATCACACCATTCTTGTAAATCTCATCGCAGAAATCTGTATCAAATAATGCTGTTTTGCTGTGTACGATCATGATTGCACCTCTTACATGCGATTATACAAAAAGAGGATGTCTGTATTACAGACACCCTCTCGCAGATCATAAATAAAAAATTATGCAAGCTTTTTGAGTGCATCCATAAGGATATCATCTTCCTCAGGAAGACCGATGCTGAATCGGATGCAATTCTCCAGCCATACGCCGCCGAAGCATCTGGTAAGAATACCCTGCTCTTCAAGTATGGTCTGAAGATATGTTGCACTCTTTCCGTTCAGGACTTTGCACATAATATAATTGGACTGTGAAGGATAAACGTGAAGATAATTGATTTCCTGGAGCATATTAAGGAGTCTGTCTCTCTCCACGCATATTTTCTTAACATTAACCATCAATTCATCGTAATGAGCGATAGCAACTTTGGCTGCGGCAACTGCAGCAACGTTGATATTGTACGGATCACGAATAGCATGCAGTCTGTCAGCAATATCCTTGGGGAAGATACCATAACCGACTCGTAAACCGGCGAGACCGGCAAATTTACTGAATGATCGAAGAACCATAAGGTTCGGATATTTCTTCATCAAAGGAAGTGCAGTAACACCAGTGAATTCGTAGTATGCTTCATCGACAACTGTAGGAATACCAAGATCAAGTGCTTCTTCAATCAAAGGAATCTGCGTTACATTACCGGTGGGGTTGTTGGGATTAGCAATGAACATAAGCTTGGTTTTAGGAGTTATTGCTTTCCTGATTCCATCAATATCTATTTCGAAATTCTGATCTCTGGGAACATTGACGACTTTGTTACAATTTGTATTGGAGAAAAACTGATACATTGCAAACGAAGGAACAAGGTTAATGAGTTCCTCATCCCTATCAACAAATAATCTGATCAAATATTCAATCAGCTGTGAGGAACCTGCACCAAAGACGATCTGGTCATCCTCACATCCACAGTGTACTGCAGCAAGATGTTTCAGTGAAGTCTGTGCAGCATCAGGATAAATTGCCAAAGACGGAATCTTGTCGATAGCATCATAACAATCAGGATATGATCCATATGGGTTTTCATTTGCATCAAGTTTAACAATTCTCTTAGGTGCAGCATCACCTAATGCTTCTGCATTTTTACAAGCAGAATATCCCTTTAATTTCAGGAACTCAGGTCGGGTCCAATCAATTAGTCCATCTCTTTCCATATATAAACCTCAAATAATTGATAGAGAAATTTTACTCTTTACAAAAAAATCCGTAAATAAATATTTAAAATTTAAAGAATAATCAGAGAAGATGAACATCTCCTGCCGCGAATACTTTTTCCTCACCATTCAGAAGTCTGACGACCAGATGTCCTTCATCCGTGAGCGCTACGGCCTTGCCATTATAAATACCATCTGCACTTATCGATAAATCTTTGCCAATAGTGGATATTCGCTTTTTCCACTCGTTCATCTGAGTGTTCTGATCCGCTTCATAGCGAATTTCAATATTATCAAGAAGATCAGCTATCACTGATTCAATATCGGCATCGTGTCCGATTATTTCTTTTATTGATGTGGTATTGGTAATATCGGGTCGAACATTGACATTGAGACCTATTCCTATTACGGCATACTGTCCCCTTGAATTGATAATAAACCCGCTGATTTTTTTTGAAGAAACAAGTATGTCATTAGGCCATTTAATCTCAGGACATTTTCCTGTGTATTTTGCCACAACATCATAGATAGCCAGAGAAGTGACCTGAATAAGCGTAGATGTATGCTTATCATCCATTCTGACGACAACAGACATATATATAGATCCAGGTGGAGATGTCCAAACATGATCCAACCTGCCACGTCCTGAGGTCTGAGTACATGCTACAACAGCACATCCGTGCGTAAGGCAATCAGGTCTGAGAGCGTAATTCATCGTCGAATCAACGCTGTCCAGAACGACCAGCGGCCTTCCTATCCATGATCCATGGATCTTTGCGGAAATACGATTACTATCCATTAAGCTGTTTGCCGGTTTCTTCTGTCAGGAATGCAACAAAATCCTTTATAAGACGTGAGGCAAGTCTTTCTTTGACATAGATACAGTAGAAATCTCTCTCAAGACTCAGATCAGAAATTGTAACAGTTTTAATATTTCCGCTGGCTCTTGATTCTATCAAGGCATAGCTTGAAACAAATGCTATACCGGATCCGGCTTCAACAGCAGAGATGACTGCTCTTGAACTGCTGAGAACAAGTCTCTGATTCGGGAAATCAGGATCAAATCCTGCTTCCTTGATCATTCTTTCGAGATTGATACGGGTACCGCTTGTAGGTTCCCTGGTGATCATCGGCTGATCGCCAATCTGATCAAAAGTTATGCTTGATAATTTGGCGAAGGGATGATCAGGATAAACAATCAGCTTGATTCTGTCCTTGCCTACTTTGAAGTATTGAAGATTTTTATTTTTTGAAGGAATTGATCCCGTAAACCCAATGTCATAATTTCCATTCTCTACTCCTTCAACAACAAGCTGTGAATCCATGACAGAAACATTTGCATTGACTGCAGGATGCTCCTTCATAAAAGAGCCAAGTAAAGACGGTATGATATATTCACCCGGAGTAGATGACGCAACAATATTGATATCACCGACAATATCTTCTCGGAGCGTTTCCAGATCCATTAGTAGTTTTTCATATTCGAGTTCCATATTCTCTGCATATTTGACTACACGTTTTCCGGCTGAAGTGAGGCTCATTTTTCTTGATGTTCGGTTTAATAACTTAACATTGAGTTCCTGTTCAATCTTTTGAATCTGAAAAGAAATGGCAGGCTGAGTCATACCCTGTTCTTTTGCTACTGCTGAGAAACCGCCGAGACGAACGAGAGCAAGCAATGTATTCATATAATCAAGATTCATAGATGTATCTCCATAAGCATATAGATAAATTTATTTTATCAATAATACTATGTCATCTCAACTTATTTTATATAAATTTTTTATGAAACAATTGGATCAAAGTCGGTATAAAAACACCGTTTTTTTATATATAATTACTGCGAAAAGATTTACCGGAGGGTATTATGACTAGCCAAGAAGATCTAAAGTGCATTAATACGATTCGTTTTCTTGCAACTGACGCTATAGATAAAGCTAAATCCGGGCATCCCGGTGCGCCTCTGGGGGCAGCGCCGATTGCATATACAGTCTGGAAATACTTTTTGAAACACAATCCTTCAAATCCGGCATGGTTCAACCGTGACAGATTTGTTTTGTCATGCGGACATGCCTCAATGCTGCTTTATGCCATTCTTCATCTGACAGGATATGATATCTCACTGGATGACATCAAAAACTTCCGACAGTGGGATTCAAAAACTCCCGGTCATCCCGAATACGGACAGACACCCGGAGTCGAAATGACAACCGGTCCTCTTGGTGCAGGTTTTGCCACAGCAGTCGGCATGGCAATGGCAGAAAAACATCTTAGTGCCAAATTCAATATCAACAACTATGACATAATCGATCATCATACCTATGTTCTGTGTTCTGACGGCGATCTGATGGAAGGCATTTCATCTGAGGCCGCTTCCATTGCAGGTCATCTCGGACTTGGCAAACTGATCTATCTGTATGATGACAACAATATCTCAATCGAAGGTTCCACAAACCTGACATTCACAGAAGATATAAGAAAGAGATTTGAAGCATATAACTTCCAGGTTATCGGTCCTATTGACGGCAATGACGTTGAAGAGATCAAGAAATCAATAGAAGAAGCCCAGCGTGATACAGAACATCCAAGCATAATCATTTGTAAGACCACCATCGGTTACGGCAGTCCCAACAAAGCCGGAAAAGCTTCATCTCATGGAGAACCTCTCGGAATCGATGAAACGATACTTACAAAGAAGGCTCTCGGATGGGAAACGACCGATACGTTTGTTGTTCCTGAAGACGTTCGTGAAGCAATGGACTACAGAGTCCGCGGCGAAAAAAGTGAAAAAGCATGGGAAATGCTCCGAAAAATCTATAATGCAGAATTTCCTGAACTTTCCAAGGAATTAAACCGAATCATGTCCAATGATATCGGAGACGGATATAAGGCAAAGCTGGAAGCTCTAGAAAACAAGGAATGTGCAACCAGAGATGCTTCAGGTATGGCGATCAATGCCGTTGCTGATGACATTCCGATGCTGATGGGCGGTTCTGCCGATCTCTCCCCTTCCTGTAAAACAAACATCAAATCAGCATCAGATTTTTCTAAAGAGAACCCGGCCGGGCGCAACATACACTTCGGTATCCGTGAACATGCAATGGGAGCCATTGCCAATGGTATGGCTCTGCACGGCGGTATCATCCCGTTTGTATCAACCTTCATGATGTTCTATGACTATATGAGAGCATCAGTGAGACTGTCAGCACTCATGAAACAACGGGTCGTATATGTTTATACACATGATTCGATAGGACTGGGAGAAGATGGTCCAACACATCAGCCGATTGAGCAGCTCATCGGTATGCGAAGCGTACCGAACCTGACTGTCATCCGACCATGCGATGCGGCAGAGACTATCTCCGCATGGAATTATGCATTGAACAACACTACAGGTCCGACAGCTCTGGTACTCAGCAGACAGAAGCTTCCTCCCGTAGAACATGACAGAAAACTCGATCTGGTCGATAAAGGTGCATATATAATCAAGGATTGCGACGGCAATCCCGATGCACTCATCATTGCAACGGGTTCTGAAGTCAGCATCGCACTCACGGCACAGAATAGTCTGGCATCAGAAGGAATCAAGGCAAGAGTTATATCTATGCCATCATGGGAGATCTTTGAAAAACAGTCTGATGCATACAAAGAAGAAATCCTTCCTTCTGCAATAAAGAACCGAGTATCCATAGAAGCCGGTTCAACGATCGGCTGGCATAAATATGTTGGAGATAAAGGCAAGTCGATCGGAATCGACCACTTTGGCGCATCAGCTCCTGCAAGTGTTCTGTATAAGGAGTTTGGATTTACCGCTGAGGCAGTTATAAACGCCGTAAAAGCAAATCTCTGATATCCAGGTTTACTCACAAAAAAGCACTTCATCGGCCGATGAAGTGTTTTTTTTACTTACTATATTCTCTAACAGATGATTATCTGTCTCCAAATGCTTTCTCAGTCAGTTCAGAAAACGCTTTGGCTTTATCAGGCTGAGCAAAAACAGCGGAACCCACACATATCTCTTCTGCTCCGGCATCTGCAACATCCCTGACATTGGCAAGCTTGACCCCACCGTCTATTCCAATGATCACGCGTTGATCTAATGCCTTGAATGCCTTTATCTTATCAAGGACTTCAGGAACAAAAGGTCTTCCGTAAAATCCCGGATAAACACTCATAAAGAGTATGTAATCCATATTGCTGATCATCTCATCTGTTACGAATGAAATCGGTGTATCAGGATTAATGGCAAGTCCTGCTTCACATCCTAAATGTCTGATTTGTTTAAGGGTAGCGACAGGATCATCAACAGCCTCGAGATGGCATATGATCCTTCGGCATCCTGCATCAGCCAAAACAGCAAAGTGCTGTTCGGGTTTCTTGACCATTAGATGGGCTTCCCAGCCTGTTTTAGGAGCACTTGTGACAGCTTCTCTGACCTTGACCGAAGTACTGGGCACAAACACCCCATCCATAATATCGAACTGCATCCAACCGCAGAATGCTTCTGCCTCTCTTACCATAGATGTAAGAGCATCCATGTTATCGCTTAATATTGCCGGTACAATTCTTTTCATGACCGTACCCTTCTTTCTCTGTTGATATATACCGCCTGCAGCATCATCCGGCATTTTGTTCATCATTTGCCGAAGAATTCATATTTATATCATTGAATGCACCGCTGTAGATAATCTCAAGGAACGCATCAACCATACGAGGACTTAGCTGTGTTCCTGAAACTCGTTTTAGTTCGGCAACAACCTCATTCAAAGGCATCTGCTTTCTGTAAGGACGTGTTGAATACATTGCATCAAAAGTATCTGCAACAGCAATCATTTGTCCGACTTCAGGAATTTCCTCACCCTTCAGTCCCAAAGGATAACCTTTGCCGTCATATCTTTCATGGTGAGAACCTGCACCGAGAGCAAGTTCAGGATTGATTGCTACAGCTTCCAGAATCTCTCTGCCCTTTTCTGAATGAGTCTTCATCACTGCATACTCTTCATCGTCCAGTCTGGCAGGTTTATTAAGGATCTTATCCGGAATACTGATCTTACCTACATCGTGAAGAAGAGCAATATTATGAATCTGATTTACTTCTTCCTCGGATTTGCCAAGCTGTCTTGCAATCATTGCAGTATATTTTGCAACACGATCAGAATGACCGTTTGTATAGGCATCTTTCATATCAACACACTTTGAGAATACTGTTGTCATTTCATCGATAAGTTTCTGATCTTCTTTTTGCTTTTTAAGGAATTTCTGAGTGTTTCTTTTGTTGATCAAAAGCATTATTCCGACAACAAGCAATACAACCAGTATGCCCAGAATGATGAAGAACCAGACAGTTTCATAAATTGCCTTTTCTTTTACAATATTGACTGAAACAGACTTTTCGACTGCACCGGTCTTGGCATTGAGAACTGAAATAGTAAATACATATGAACCACCGTCAAGGTTTGTATAAATAACATTGGAAAGTTCATTTTTCTTCAGTTCGACTGAACTGTCATCAAATCCTTCGAGCTTATAACTGATCCTTGGATTATTGAGAGTGTAAGTCAATACGAAAGGATGGATAGTAATTCTCTTAGTGCTGGAATCAATCTTGATAGTATCATTTTCATCAAAAAAGATAAGCTTATCATCTGCTTCAATATAAGGGACTATCAGTTTAACCGTTGAATTATCGAAAGAATCCGAGTTGATTCTGACAGTAGACACCCCGGATGACTGTGAAAGATAGAGTACTCCATCGTCAGTCAATTCACACCACGAATTTGCCGTGGATACATAAGGAAGACCGCTTTCTGTGTTGTAGTATGTGTATTCGATCGCCTCGTTTTTGACCATATTGTCACGATCAACAACATATATACCATTACTACTGAGGATCCACATCTCATTACGGCTGTTGAAATAAAGGTCAAAATTATTGGAATACGGGAAATCTCTGATGGTGGTTGCTTTTCCATCCTTAAG
>JAEEGF010476339.1_pt1 | contig 35410 bp, 20 predicted proteins | sample 9134171 | NCBI WGS metagenome assembly JAEEGF01 (sample SAMN16246542, study PRJNA631951) | gut metagenome | biome: gut microbiome; feature: rumen; material: AP-attached | host: Bos | place: Iran: Karaj | collected 2018-10
TGGTGTAAGGCGGTCAGCAGGAATATCCTTAAAACCGTCCGGAATCCATACATTGTTCAGTACCATGTCATTAAGTTCCTGACCAATTCTCTCTGCAATCCTTCTTGATGCAATCGCATGACGGATCCAGAAATCACGAACCTCTTTCTTTGGAGATGAAAGTGACAGACCATCAACCATCATCTTGTGTGAAAAAATAGTAGGATTGAAGTCGATTCCAAGGTTATGCTCCTTGGCAAAATCAACCCATGGCTTAAAGTGCTCATATGTCTGCTCATCGCGGTCCACCCATGGATGCTCGTCATCATAGATTGCATAGCAGGCATGAAGATTGATCCTCTTCTTGCCGGGGATCTGGCTTATAGCTTCAAGGAAATCTGCCTTGAGCTCTTCAAATGTTCTGGCACGTCCCGGATAATTACCTGTTGTTGCGATGCCATCTCCTGCTCCTCCATTTGGATTATCAAATCCGACAACATCATCTCCCTGCCAGCAGTTGATGCTGATCTCTTTATTTCTGAGAAGTGAAATTGCTTTTTCTGTATCAACGCCATAACTGGCGTAAATCTCTTTTGCTTCTGCGTAACTCATTTTTCCTCCTTTAGCCTTAATTCAAGGCTTGTAGCTTCGATTTTTCTATTCGTTGTTTGTTAAATATAGTTTTTATATCAAATACTTATTATCTATATAGCTATTCAACTGATATCACTTAGTCTTCAATACATTTAATATCAAAGCTCTTCTTTATTGCATCTCTTGCTTCCTGAAGATTCTTGTACTCTCCTGAACATATGAACTGCACTATCAGGTTTCCAAGAGCTGTTCCTTCTGTTGGTCCTGCAAACACAGGAAGTCCTGTCGCCTGAGCGGTTCTTTGGTTCAGGTACATATCCTGTGATCCGCCGCCTACGATGTTGATGGATGTGTATTTATTACCAGTAAGTTTTTCAAGCGTCTCTACAGTTCTTCTGTAGTCATCAGAAAGAGAATTATAGATAACCGCCATAACTTCGCCTGTTCCTGCCGGAAGACAAGTTGTTGCCTCGCACCCTTCGATTTTTTTACCATCCGAATCATTCTTTTCAGATGGACTATCATCTCTGACATTTGAAAGTGTTTCTCCTGCATCCTCACAGGCCTTTTTTATCTCTTCTATCATTGACTTAGGTGCAAGGAATCTTGCATCATCAACGTCCAGCACTACGTCAATATCTTTTGCCTGCTTAGCTGCTTCTATAAGTTCCGGGAAAGAAGGCTTTGTGCCTGTAATCTCACCGATCTCCCGCCTTACAGACTGGATCATCCAAAGCCCCATAATGTTCTTAAGATATCTATAAGTATTGTTATAGCCACCTTCGTTGGTGAAGTTAGCTTCCTTAGACTCGCCATTTGTTATAGGTTCTTTATTCTCAACGCCCATAAGTGACCATGTGCCTGATGACAGGAACACTGCCTTGTCATCCCTTGCAGGAACAGCAAGATATGCAGAACCTGTATCGTGGGTAGCCGGAAGTATCACATCAAGGTCAAAACCTACGTAGTTCCTGACTTCCTGAGTAAATCTTCCAAGCTTTGTACCAGGCTTTGAAAGTTTACCGAATATCTTCTTTGGAAGACCGAGCTTTTCTATAAGTTCATAGTCCCAGTCGCAGGTCTTTGCATCCACAAGCGCAGTCGTGGAAGCATTGGTATATTCATTAGACTTTATACCTGTCAGCTTATAATTAAGATAATCCGGAATCATGAGAAAGCTCTCTGCCTGCTCCATGTATTCAGGATGCTCTTTTTGAAGTGCCACAAGCTGATAGATCGTATTAAATTTCTGATATTGGATTCCTGTTTTAGAATACAGATCGTCAAAAGAAAGGATGCCCTTATCTTCAAGCTCCTGCCTGATGCCATCTGTTCTTTCGTCTCTGTAAGCGACTGTATCACCAAGGATTTCCCCATCGCTGTCAAGAAGCACGAAATCAACTCCCCAGGTATCAATTCCCATGGTATCCGGCGTGAGATTCTGGTTTCTGCACTCTCTGATACCATCTATAATATTTTGATACAATAAATTTATATCCCAGCACAGATGATCGTTCTTCTCAGATACCCCATTTTCAAATCGGTAGACTTCCTGCAGCTTCATAATGCCATTATCTACTCTACCGATAATGTGTCGGCCACTGGAAGCGCCTATATCAACCGCTAAGTGATTTAGTCCCATAGCTATCTCCCATATTTTTAGTATTGTTCTAAATAGCAAATTGATATTACTCCAATAAGTCGGCGTTGATTCTTTTTGTATTATTCCAATGAATCTAATGCCGAAAAATTGTTGTATTATTCCAAATTTTGCTTTATCCAGAACTATATTTATTATTTGGCCTGACCTAATACTGATTATAACGTCATATGGTGCCTGCACCATTGTCCAAAGTCCGAAAGACTTTTGCAAAAGTCCACTCTTTTTCCAAGACAAAACCAAAGACGAGAATTCCATTAATCGTAGACTCCATCTGCATCAACACTGTTCAATTAGCTGTTTCGCCGCCGCTACTTATGTGTTATCCTAATGTAGTATCTATTTTTCTTGCATTTGATCACCCGGCATAATCTACAGGAGTTTTCCATGACTAGAATCTATTTCGTAAGACACGCTCAGCCAGACAAATCCGTTAAAGATGACAGAACCAGACCTCTCACTCAAAAAGGTCTTACAGACTCTGCGCTTGTAATTGACATTCTTAAAGACAAAGGAATCGACATTGCCATCTGCAGTCCATACAAAAGAAGCCTTGATACTATAAAAGGCTTTACCGAATCTCAAGGTTTAAAGATACAGACAGATGAACGTTTCCGAGAACGAGAGTCTTCTGTTCAAGGCCAGGGGCTACGCAAAAATCCTGAAAGATGGAAATCCAAAGACTGGAATCCTGAATGGGGCGAATCCATAGAAAACGTTAGAAATCGTAATATTGAAGCTTTAATGGAAGTTCTTGATAAGTATAAAGGACATAATATCGTGCTCGGAACCCACGGAACAGCACTTAGCACGATTCTTGATCATCTGTCTCCTGCATATGGCTACGACGACTTCATCAAAATGATGGACTGGATGCCCAATATCGTTGAAATAGTTTTTGAGGGAAAAGAAGTTGTCGAAATAAATGAACTAGGACATATTGAAATTTAAAATATAAAGAATCATTAGGGGGAATATGAAAACCGTTTCACTTAGCATTGCCAATTACTGCGTTCCATGTCACACATATTGCAGGCATTGTCTTCTTTCATCCTGCGGCAAGGCTTCGGGCGTAGATTTTGAAAGAGGTCTAAAACTTGGAGAAAGAGTTATAACTGAATTAGCACAGCAAAAGAATGAAATATATGGAAACTACTATTTCGGTTATTGTACGGATACACCTAAACTATTCGACTACATAGATTTTTGTAAGAAATATTCATTAGCCGGCGCACGATTTCTTCAGATGAACGGATTTGCTTTCAGGTCTGAAAGTGAGCTTGATAGCTTAATGAAGCGCCTCAAAGATGCTGGCATTGAAATGATCGACCTGACATTCTATGGAACCGAAGAATACCACGACAAATTCGCAGGAAGAAAAGGCGACTTTGATTTTATATTAAAAATGCTTGATTCCGCTATAAAAAATGAACTTACAGTAAATATCAGCATTCCTTTGATAAAAGAAAACATCGAAATGATGCCTGAACTTCGACAGATATTAGACAAAAATGGTGCTTCGAAATATTCATATTTCCTGCCCCACAGCAAAGGAAGAGGTAAACTTTTAGAAGATCAGCGATTAACAAAATCTGAATTCAATTCACTTCCTCAAGACATCAAGGATTCTTTCTGGAAAATAAAGCATATGACCGAAGCTGAATGGATTACATCAGGAGAACTGGAAGAACCTCAAAAAAGAGCTCTCACATTGGTACTCACACCTGATAATATAGATCATTTCGAAAGCATGAGTGCTCTGGATATTTTAAATGAGCTTGAAGAAATGGATGACAACTTCTTAAACAAGATACCCTCTGTGCCCGAACTGGCCAAACGTTTTGGTCGTCCTGACAATCAACAATTATACAGATTTAGAGATCTTCTCCTTAGATGGAGACAGGAATATATCAAAGAATGCGGCTCTGATCTATATGATATGCATGACGAAGCACATCTTTTTAGTATACATATGTAAATTCAAATCAGCTGCTCAGACATGTTTTTGCCCTTTAGCAGCTGATTTTAGTTTGTCCTGATCACGCTCCATGCCTCCACCAGTTTATCCACGGACCATGCTGCGTTAGCAGGGCTTGTAGACGGAAGACATATTGCTTTTCTATTAGTCACTTTCTCTGTATACTTTTTGTAATATTTCTCTGCAGTCTTACCATTAACAAAGATTGCCTCAATAGGCGCATTATCCAGTATTACAGACAGATCATTAGCTACTACATTCTTAATTGTTGAATCAGCAGATCCATCAATATCGCATGACGCGATCACATCCCACACTGCAATATGGTTCCTTAGAAGGAAAGCTCTTTTTTCGTCAGTTGTCTTTGGCACACTTTCGCCAAATACCGCTGCCGTCACCTTCCAAAACCTGTTCTGGGGATGTCCATAGAAAAACATTACCTCCCTGGACTTCACTGACGGAAAACTGCCTAGTACTAATATTCTTGAATTGTTGTCATATACCGGATTAATTGGATGTTTAATCATTTAGCTTTAATCCTTCTGCAATATTTTGATTTATATCATACTCAATGTATACCAAAAATAAATATTAATATTATACATTTTTTTGAACTAAGCAATATCTTCTCAAGCACTTTTGCTTAATTGCATCAGTTTTTTGGAAATATTGTCCGCTTTATTGTAAATTTCCTTACAGATTTCTGTTCTCCAAATCGCAAACTGTAAAAGCGCATCCCTATTCTCGGTTTTATCAATCAAGTATTCTTCATATCCGTATGCACTTCGAGAAAGCTGAAAAAGGTAAACATACGGCATTGCCTCAAGATCTCTTTGTGAAAGCGGAAAATAGTTCATATACTCTTCTACGTACAAAGAAAAATCATCTATATCAAACGACTGTCCACTCGGGCATGCTCCTGATTGAATGTAAGATCTCATTATCTCCCAGACTGCAGGCAGCTTTGCTGCTGAAGAGAAATCTATTACTGCTTTCACCTTTTCATCATCACATATCAACTGGCACGCCGTATAATCGCCATGGCTAGACGTATATGTAATTCCCTTGAAATATTCCTTCATTTCCTCAATATGACCAAAAAGTTCTATCTTGAACTCAAGATCATCTTTTATCCTGGCATAGTTGGCATCTTCCTTATAATCTTCCAATGCCTTAAGCAATCTTCCATATTTATCAATAACAGACTGAACCGAGATGCTCCTTGCCCACTTTTCACCAAGTTCTGTTTCAAGCGGATAATCCTTAAGTGCCAAATGCAATAGTCCCAGATACTTTGCACTATCCTTCAAAAGATAATGCGGAAGATCATTAAGATAAGATTTCCCTTCCAGGTACTCCTGAACACCTATAACATGTCCTTCATACAAAAAACAGCTTTCATCCTCTTTTGTCATGATAAACCTGGCAACAGGAAAATCTCTTTCTGCCAAATACTTTACAAGATTCGCTTCCTTCTGTATCTTTTCAATCTCAAATTTACTCTGATACTCTTTAAAGAAAAAATCATCTTCGTCACAGCAAACCTTATAGCAATTAGCAGTTCCCAAAGAAAGATGTATCATTTCTTTTAAATGTAGTCCATACTTATCAAGCAAAACTGTTTGCATCGTTTTCTTATCAAAAACACTTTTTTCAATCGACATTTATTACCTTCCCCATCAATTATGCGCAATATCCCATGCCCTTAAAATATTCTCTGCCATGTGAAACTCCTTAGTCGCAAGTTCCCTATCATACGTAAAATTTTCAGGAACTTCCTCGAAAAGTTCAATCTTATCCATTTCACTTTCCGGAAGTTCTCCAAGGCAGTGTGCAATCGCCAGATATACACGTCCATTATTCTTATGAATCCCATCATCCCATGGCTGTTCATAATCCCATAATGGAATGATGTCGCAGTCTGTAATACCAGTCTCCTCGTACAATTCACGCTTTGCAGCCTGCATAGCACTCTCGCCTTCTTCTACATGTCCCCCAGGATTCTCGAAGCTCTTTCTATACTTGTGCCAACACATAACCCACTTATCCTGATACCTTGTAAATCTGACTGCTCCCACGGGCAAGCCCATGGGGTTCTGATTACCAAGCGTAGCTTGTAATCGTACACCATTTTCAGGCTTTGGAGTTACAAGTGTAAATCTGTTTGAATCAGGACTTTTATTACCAAGCAGTCCAACGACTACATTACTCTGATAATTACATTATCATCAGAAAGCGGTAAATTTCTGTCTTGCGACAAGGGCGTACAGTCAATCGCCCAATATTAGGTTGTTAAGCTACTTTGATTCCGCTGTTTAATATTTTTATCTTATTAGCCTTAATCCATGTGATTAGGGCTTTTTCTTTGTTGTAATGTTTATCGAATTCAGTTATACATTTGTTCTTGTCTATACTTTTTGTCCTGCAATCGTAGCTGTAGAGTAGATATGATGAATACCAGTCTCTCTGCACTAAAGTTCCGTCTGTGAGTTTATACATCCTGTCAGACAATTTCTTTTTGATATAATCATCGGATGTATGGTCATACTGGCTTGCCCTGTAATTATTCGGAACTTCTATATACGTGCCACCCGTGACCTTGAACTTCTTTTCTACTGTAGTCTGAAATCCCGAAGGGCATCTATTCTTTATGGATTTACCAAAACGCTTTTTCTTATTGAACTTGCCTTTACTGTTGACCGTAGTTTCTTTAGTCCGTTTCATCAACTTACTTGCATTTTTAGGCTCAGTTACAAAAACATCTCCAAGACTCCGTAAGTGATTTGCATCCTCATTTATAGCAAGCTGCCTGTTTACAGCATTGATACGACATAATTCTGTATGTTTAATTTTTAGTCTCTTATAATGATTTGAGTATTTCCAAGTCTTACGGCCTTTCTTAATAGTGCCATCATCATTATAGTTCTGTGGATTGGTGGCTCTTCTTGACCTGTCCATAGCCCTGTAGAGCAGACGTTCTTTTCTCTCAGATGTCTGGATACTATTACCGCGCTCTGAAAGATTCCTCAATCCGACTTCAGTATTGGATGTATAAGCAACCGTTTGAGTGCCAATATCAGCTCCTATCATTCCTTTGCCGTATATATGTCTTGAATCGCCGTATTTATCGTATTTTGGCTTCGCCTTGCCTTCAATAGTCAGATGAAGATACAACCTATATTTGCCTCTTATCAGTTTAGGAACAAGAGTGGCATAGCAAGGTCTGTATGTATTTATGCAATATGCGCCTTCTACAAGTGTATCGACCGCTTTATCATCTATAATTTTAGGGTTAGCAAGATAAGATAGAACTGCATCCACTTCATCTTGTTGGAACCTGTCATTTACCCGTATACCAAAGATATTATTACTGATTTTGAATTGCAGCTTGTTATCCTTAACAGATATAGGAATGCCACGATTTATCTGTTTCGCCCTGATACATGGAAGCTCTCCGTATTTCGAGAAATTGATAGTTTTCCCATTGCCATAAAGGCATTTTTCTATTCCACGCCAGACATCTTCTGCTTTAGTAAGAGCGAAAACGGCATCTATACCGTATTTCTTTCCTATCGGAATCATAGAAGTCCTACTAAAATCCCATGTAACATTATATTCAGACTGCATTTCATTAAGCTGCTTTGCCAAAGTCTTACGCTTGTCTTTATCTACAGTACTGCCATAAAGACTGAGTAATTTGCGATACCGTTTTGTACGCAAAAGCTGGTCGTAATTCTTTCTCATAAGACCAACAAGTTCATTACCTGCCTTGCGGATTTTTTCAGAAAGAGTCACGACTTTCATGACATCAGAATAAGGCATATTGGTTTCCGCAACCAAGATATGCCTATCGGAAAGTTTATGAAATTGCTTCAAAATTTTCTTATATTCTTCGTCAGTCATATTTTTTTTGTTCATCAATATACTTCTTTACTGTAGCTTCGCTTATATGTCCAACTGTTGATACGAAATATCCTCTCGACCACAATACTCCGCAACGGGCGTAAAACTGTTTTAACTGCGGATATGCCCTAAACATCTCAATAGCACTGATACTTTTAAGAGTTCTTACAATATCGCATGGGGCAACAGTTTGAGGACAATCTACAAATATATGTATATGGTCGGGCATTACTTCCAATGCTTTAATCTCGTACCCATACTGTTTACAAATATTGATAAAGATACCTTTTAATGTGTCATCAGCTCCATTCTGTAATACAGAAAATCTGAATTTCGGACACCAAATAATATGGTATTGTGTCAGATATTTACAATGCGAAGCACTATGATATTGCTCCTCGCTCATCTGTATTTTCTCCTAACTGATATTTTTCCTGAATTCCTCTACGCATCAAATCAAGAAAGGTGATAGTAGTTCCTTCTTCTACAGAATAAATGCGGGCAAGGTTTTCAAGTTGTTCTTTCCATTCAGAAGGAATGGAAATATTAATCTGTACGTTATTACTTTTTGGTCGTGCCATTATTTTCCTCCTTCAATATTTGTAATCCTATATCTCTAAGTTGTTTAGCTCTTAGCAGAGACTTACATTCTTCAATTGTAGGGTTAACTATTTTGCTCCAGCTACCATAATTTTGATGTGGTTGAACATATGCAGCATCTTCTTCGGTAAGCAAGCAATCCCATTCGCCTAACACCCATCCATGTTTGACAAATCCTTTTTCTATCTGTTGTGGACGAGGATTTTGTTCTTTACATTTGTTGCACGGACACCATAAACTTTTACAGTGTGTTAATTCAAAATATGTATATTTATCTATTTTCTTTTTTATAGTCTGCTCAAAACCACAATAGTCACATATCAGTGTAAACATAGTAATTCCTTTCTTTTATGCATAGATTATATATCCATTCTATGTAATTGTCGAGTTAAAAAAAGCGACTTTCATCCCACACGCAAGCGTGTGGGTTTTACGCCGCAATTTATAACCACAAATTCTATATTTTCAAGCTGCCCCAAAATACAATTTCTTTTTTTCATAAGATGTCTTCCCCTCTAGCAAAATTGCAGTGCCAAGCTCTAATCAAACAGATATTATTCAATCTACAATACTTGTTATATCAAATCAATCATATTCATAAATGTTTTTTATTTCATGAAAATGATACATTTTTGATGCATACTATTTGTAATAATTAACGATCGAGTAGGAGGATACCCATCAAGTGGGTATCCGACCTCTCACACCACCTGGCATACCGTTCGGTACCAAGGCGGTTCCTTTAGTTTTCAACAGACTTTTAGATAATAGTCAAGCATGGACGTATAACCAAGCTTGACTATTATTCTATTAGTAAAGCCTATTGACAGCATCTGCGATGCTCTCCATGTGCCCTTTCTAGTGTTGGCAAGCATTTGAACCTGCCACTCTTTGAGCTTTAGCGCTCTCAGCATCTTGTATCTGGTTTTGACCTTCTTCCATTGCCTCCAATAGACAGCTCTTATTCTGTGTCTTGCCCATGAGTCCGTGTTTTCCATTAGCTTTTTCATATCAGCCAGCTTGAAATACTCAATCCAACCTTCGATGTAGTCGCGGTATTTCTGCTCGCGAACAGTATTACTAATGCCCGCGTTTCTGTTAGTCAGTTCCTTGACTCTTTTCCTCATCTTAGCTACAGACTTTGGATGCACTCTGAGACGACATTCCCCTTTATAAATATAGAATCCATAGCCGAGGTATTTGACATCCCTGACATGTGCAACAACAGTCTTTGTTCTGTTCACTTTCAGAAAAAGCTTCTTCTCAATAAAAGTTATGACATTGCTCATGGCTCTCTCTGCGCTTTTCCTGCTTCTGCAGAATATCATGCAGTCATCGGCAAATCTGACGAATCGCAAACCTCTGCGCTCGAGTTCCTTATCAAGCTCATTCAGCATAACATTACTGAGTAGTGGACTGAGTGGTCCACCTTGCGGCATACCGACCTCAGTCTTCTCAAATACCCCATTTGCCATTGCCCCTGCATTGAGATATTTATGAATAAGAGATACGACTCTGCCGTCCTTTATGGAGCGTGACAATACCTCTATCAGCTTGCTATGTCCTACGGTATCGAAGAACTTTTCCAAATCCATATCCACCACATAGACATATCCTTCGTTGATGTATTTTTGGCATTGTCTGAGGGCATCATGTTGCCCTCTCTTTGGTCGAAAGCCAAAGCTATTCTCTGAGAACTGTGGTTCAAAGATGGGCGTGAGTTCCTGCGCTATCGCTTGTTGTATGACTCTGTCCACAACCGTTGGAACTCCCAGCTTTCTGTATTCGCCCTTTGTTTCTTTGGGTATCTCAACCCTGCGAACGGGATTTGGCTTAAATCTGCCATTCTTTATCTCTCGGATTAACTCGTCGCTGTTGGCATGAAGGTAGGGCAGAAGTCCATCCACCTGCATACCATCAATACCGCAAGCACCTTTGTTTTTCTTTACCCTCAGATAAGCATTGTTAAGGTTATCTTTGCGTAAAATCAGCTCCAAAAGATTTTCCGTCCAAAAGTCTGTGATGACACCGCTCTTTTCAGTAATCCTAGAGTAGTCGAACACTTCTGCATACTCTTTCTGTTCCGCAGATACCATTTGCAGATAGTCCTCAATATGAAGTTGTCTGTTCTCAAACCCACCTTCGGTTACATTCATTGCTTGTGTCTCCTAAAAGTTCAGTCCTTCCCAAGACGTCTATAGCCGTCTTGGTACTATGACCTCTGCTGACTTCTCGCCATTCGTTGTTACTCACGGACTTCATACTCTGTTTTCGTCCGCTGACGAGATCTCCCCGAGTACCGACGCGCTTCTTTCACTCCATGTGCCAGCCAAATCTACTATGCATGGTTCCATACAGTTATTGGGCTTCGACTTGTTTGGCAGCCTCACCCCCAAAATGCATAGCCTCATATTTGGTTTCTGTTCGTAAAGCCGGAGATTTGCCTACACCTTCCTTCAGATTCCCCTCGCGTTAATTACAGCATATGCTATAAAAAGGACACCCTTGGTGTTCAGCTGTGCCCTTCCCACTGTCGGGCGGGCTAGGGACTTTCACCCATTAGAAGCGTGCGCCGTCGGGCGCACCAAGAAAGGCTGCCGCATAAATGCGACAGCCTTTCTCTTTGGGTTTTAGGTATTTTATAGACTATAGTCTAAGAGGACTTATTAGTTTGCAGCCTTCCAAGCTTCATACTGCTTCTGAGCTTCTGCAAGAACGTCCTGATATCCAGCATCGTCAAGTTTCTGCTGGTACTCAGCGATCTTGTCTGCAACCTGAGCTGAGCCGTAAGCGCCCATCTCAAGAGACTGACCCATCTCTGTGAAGAGGTTTACACAAGCTGAATACTGAGCATCTACTGAGCTGTGATCGAAACGGAATCCGTTAGCAACTGTTCCTGATGCACCGTTGTTGAATGTGTCGTAAAGCTCAACCTTATCAGAAGGCTCACCAACTTCAAGTGTTACAGCCTTAACAGATGTTGACTCCCAAGGGCTGTGGTTGTATGTAGCTGTTCCGGATGTTCTGTCTACAAGGCCATCTGTAAGAACATAATCTGTGCCTTCGATACCATATGTGTAAAGGTTAGCTACTGTGTTATCTGTGTAGAGATATCCAAGGAAATCTACGCAAGCAGCTGCAACTTCAGGTGAAGACTTAGCTGATACTGCAAAGCATGAACCAAGAGTTGTTGTAGAACGGCCCCAGTTCTGTGTAACCTGTGCAAAGTGCTCAGCCTGGTTACCATCACGACCTTCAGACTCTTCGTTGTTAGGAACTGCTGTCCACCAGTTGAACAGCCAATCCTGTGTCTGAGCTGTCTGAGTTGTAACTACGCCACCGAGCTCTTCGTCAACATTGATATAACCCTTCTCACCCCACTCAGCGATAAGTGTGCAGTACTCAAGGTACTCATCTGTAAGGATTGTATCAACAAGTTCATTTGTCTCCTGATCAACACCGATCTGTGACATAAGAGAGTTGTCTACAAAATCATACTTATCAAGATAGAATCTGTAGAACATAGGTGTGTTAGCAAAGATGAATGGATATGTGATGCCTGCATCAAGAGCTTCCTGCATGTAAGGCTCAAGAGCTTTAAGACGAGAGTATGTATCCTTCTCACCTTCGATAGCCTTAGCTATCTCTTCAGGATCTTCGCCGATAGCTTCTACATTAGAATCAAGCATCTTGATCATGTAGCCTTCAGCACCTTCCTTGTATACAGGAACGAACATATCCTTGCCATCGTAACGAGCTGACTCCCAGAACCACTCAGGCATTGAGTTCCAAAGTGTTGTACCAGGAAGAAGATCTGTAAGATCATATGCAGCATTGGAGTTGTAGAGATCGTTAGTACCGATTGTTGACCACCAGTTAGCTGTCCAGAGAAGGTCAACCTCACCGCCTGCAAGTGCCATGTTAGCCTTGTCACCATACTCACCGTTCATGATGTCATGAATATCGATTGTGTATGTTGCACCAAGTTCACCAAGACGAGCATTGATAGCATCTTCTACTGCCTGAACTTCAGCTTCATCTACAGATCCTGTGTTGTAAGTACATCTGTAGATTCTGATAACTGTGCCATCCCCTGCATTAGCTGAAGAGCCTGAACCATCGTCAGTTCCAGCTGTTGTCTGATCTGTGCCTGCACCTGTACCTGTACCATCTGTTGTACCTGTGCCTGCGTCTGAGCATCCTGCAAGCATCATTGTAGCCATTGTAGCTGAAAATGCACATGCAAGAGCTCTTTTTGTTAATTCATTTCTTCTCATAAAAACCTCCCTCTTTAAATAAATTTTATTAGTTTACTATTTATATTCAGGGAATACTGCATCCCTAAACAGACCATAAAAATCAGCCTCGTGCTTGGAGCACAGCTGACTTTTTGACAACTGCCCAACATTACCATGGATGGTAATGTTGTTGTCAAAAATCAGCCTTTTACAGAACCTACTGTAAGACCCTTTACAAAGTATTTCTGGAAGAAAGGATATGCGATGATAACAGGTCCTATAACTACGATAACTGTTGCCATTGTTGCTGAATACTTCGGTATTGAACCACCCATAGCCTGGAGAACAGCTGATGGGATGTTCTTGTTATTGAGCATTGTCTCAATTGACTTCTGAATGTTGATAAGCAGAAGCTGAAGTGGCTTCCTGGCGTTGGTCTCAATGTACAGATAAGCGTTCTGCCAGTCATTCCAGTATGCTGTAGCCATCATGAAACCTACGGCTGCAAGTGAAGGTTTCATAAGAGGAAGAGTTATCTGGAAGAATGTTCTATACTCTCCTGCTCCATCAATCCTTGCAGCATCCATGAGTTCTTCAGGAATACTGTTCTGGATGTATGTTCTTAAGATGATTACGTTCATAGTTGTCACACACAGTGGCAGAATCAGAAGAAGAAGGCTGTCCTTGAGGTGATACTGTGATGTAAAGATGATGTAGTTAGAAAGCTGTCCGCCGTTGAAGAGCATCGGTATAAGAAGATATACGGAGAAGAACTTTCTAAGTCTAAAATCAGGTCTTGAAAGTGAATATGCAAACATACTCATTACAAGAAGTCCGCCAAGTGTACCTGCGAGTGTGATGAAGATTGTGATTCCGTATGATGTACGAAGCTGCTCACCATATCTTAAAACTGCATTCATACCTGAGAAAGACCACTGTTTAGGAAAATATGTAAATCCTGTCTCACCGATTTCTTTTTCTGAAGTGAATGCTGAAATAATTACAAGTAAGATTGGAAGTGCACAAAATGCCGTGTATAAAAGCAGGAACAGACACAGTATGTACTGCCCGATTCCGGGCTTTCTTGCACTTTTTAATGTTTTAGCTTTAGCCATTTCTATCCTCCCCTTCTAATTAGAACAATGAATTCTCAGGTGCAATCTTTTTAACTATTCCGTTAGCCAGTAGCATGAGTAAAAGTCCTACTACAGATTGGAAGAATGTTGTTGCAGCTGTAAATCCGAAGTTGGAATTCTTCATGATCGCATTAAGTACGTAAGAGTCAATAACCTGTGTAGTTTCATAAAGAATACCTGTATTTCTGGTTACCTGATAGAAAAGACCTGTATCTGAATGCATGATTCCGCCGACTGACAGAAGGAGCATTACTGTGATCATAGGTATAAGTGAAGGAAGTGTTACGTGTTTTATCTGCTGCCACTTACTTGCGCCGTCAATTGAAGCTGCTTCATAAAGTGAAGTATCGATACCTGCAAGAACTGACATATAAAGAACTGATCCATAACCTACACCGTTCCACATCTTAACTATTGTAAGGATGTAAGGCCAGTACTCAGGACTTCTGTAGAAAGGAATCGCACCTCCTAAGAGGTTGTTGATGATACCTGTTCCTGAACTAATGTAAGCCATTACTATGAACTGAACAGCTGCATATGATACGAATACAGGGATGATCATAATTGTCTGCATTGTCTTACCAAGTCTCTTGAATGCGAACTGATCGATCGCTATAGCAAGAACAACGTTGAGGAACTGACCAAGTGCAGTAAATACTACATAGTACAAAAGTGTATTTCTTGTAATTCTTATGAAATCATTTTTGGACTGGAGAAGGAATTTGAAATTATCGATTCCATTCCAAGGGCTAAGCCAAATACCCTTTGTATAATCGTAAGACTTGAAGGCAAGAACAAGACCTGCCATAGGAACATAATTAAAGAAGAATAATATAAGTACTGCCGGAAGTGCGAGGACAAGATAGGCATGATGTTTGAAGACGTTATGCCAGAAGCCATCGTTTTTTCCACTTAGTTCGGTGGTTTTAGGTTTAGAACTCATTTCATAATCCCCCTCTTTTAAATTAAAACCTGTAGATTTAGGTATAGACTTTTCGAAAACCTTTGCTTTGATTTTTACTTAATCGTTTTCGTAATTTCAATATACATCACTTTACCTAGAAATGCAATACTTTTTTTACACTTAATAGGCAATTTACTTGATTTTTACTGAAAAATGCCTCTGTTTTTTGTGCTATATGCCATATGTGCTATTTTTCGTAAACAAACTAACGGGATTATCATGAAGAGTTTCCAGAGACGCTTTTTCGTTGATTATCCGCAAATGCCGCATAATCACTGTTCTTAGCGTTCGAAAAGATCGCATTTGTAACCGAAAAACATGCGTAAACGTTTTCGGTTTCTCTAAAATATTTTAAAAATATGCAAAATAAAAGCAGATTTCCAAAGAAATCTGCTTTAGGATGTGAGTGACAAGATTCGAACTCGCGACCTTCTGGTCCGTAGCCAGACGCTCTATCCAGCTGAGCTACACTCACATATTTATTTAGTTCGTTGCTGTGTTTGCATCAGCAACGGATATAATAATATAACACCCTAATAGTTTTGTCAACTATTTTTCCGATTTTTTTCAAAAATCGTTTTATTGCATTTTTGTTATCTCTATTATGTCCATCGTTATCAGTATATACGTTTATTATTGATGCTTATTATCGACGCTTAATCATCGTCATAATCATCATCTTCTCCGTGGAGTGCCTTAAGCTCTTCTTTTTCCTTCATCTTGGTCTTCAAGAAGGCATTGTTCATCTCAAGCTTGGCCTGTCTGAAACAGTTTATAAGTTTGGGGTTGAACACGCCGCATTCACCGTTAACGATCATTCCAAAGGCTTTGTCCATAGAATACGCTGCCTTATAGACTCTTTCGCTTATAAGGGCATCATACACATCCGCAAGACCTGTCAGCTGAGCTGCTATGGAGATATCTTCGCCTTTCAGACCATCCGGATATCCGTTGCCATCGTATTTCTCATGATGATGCCTGCATATATCATAGCTGTATTCAAAATAATCCTTGTCCTGAATATCCGAAAGCATTCTGATGATATCACATCCTCTTGTAGTATGTGATTTCATAACTTCAAATTCATCTCTTGTAAGTCGTCCAGGTTTTAGAAGTATAGTATCAGGAACTGTTATCTTGCCTATGTCATGCATAGCTGAAGCATCTGCCATTACATCAACCTGATACTGCGTAAGGCCGTACTCAGGATACATATTCATGATGTATCTGCCTAGTATAGAAACAAAGTCATGAATACGTCTTAGGTGATATCCTGACTCAAGGTTACGGAACTCAACTATGGTGCAGATCTTTTCAACGATCAGCGCATTATTTTTCTTAAGAATCTCCTGCTGCTTTTGAAGCTGCTGATACTGAGCGCGAAGAAGCCTGGTCTGAGAAGTTATCTGCTCTTCGAGATGTCTTTTTGAAAGGATAAGTTCTATGGATCTACTGACCTTCTGTTTAACTATAAGCGGTTCAAAAGGCTTACATATAACATCAGCGACACCTTGTTCATAACATCTTCTCTCTGTCTCTGCAGAGGTGTCGCTGGTTATCATGATAACAGGAATCTTGTCCAAAAGCTTGACTTTACCTATCTCTGTAAGCACAGCAAAGCCGTCCATCTCGGGCATATTTATGTCCAGAAGGATAGCTGCAAGGAATGCCCTGCTTTTGACTACCATATCTATCGCTGCCTTGCCATTATCAGCTTCCAGGATCGTATAATCGTCCTTGAATATCTCTTTAAGGACATCGCGGTTGATCTCGGAGTCATCAACTATGAGAATTGTAGTTTTACTCTCGGTTCTCTCTTCAGCCATATCATCACCTGTATTGTTCTTCTTGTAATCCAACGATACTTTATTTTAAATGCTCTCTACTTCTGATATATAATTCCGCCCTTTTCTTCTCTGGTAGTATTGATTTCAAGCTGTTTGCCATCGATTATAAGAAGGACTCCGGCATAGATTATGCTTCTTGCGGTGATGCTGGCTCCTCTTACTTTATTCATCTGCTCGGTCATCATTGTCATTTTTTCCTCATAGCTCATAAGCTCTTTTTCCTTAGTGCTAACGGCCATGTTAATCTTGATCTTCCACTGGAGCTGCTCTCTGGAGTTTACATTGGCGGTCACTATGCGTTTTTGCTCTTTGTACAGAGTTTCAAGTTCTGCTTTGATTCTGTCTATAGCTTTTTTGTTCTCATTAAAATTGTACAAAAGCTCGGACGTAACTCCTACTCTTACGATAGTCCTGATATCACCTTCGCTTCCTATCCTTGCAGCACTTACACCCATCTGAGTTGCTACATCTCCGCCTATTATGGTTCCCTCTTCGCCAAAGACCATGACACTTCCTCTGACATCTGCCTTGCAATTGACGATGCCATTGCAAAAGATTGATTTGTGAGCAGTCATATTCAGGTTCTGAAGGTATCTTGCATATATATTGCCGCCTGCAGAGATTTTGGCCATATCTTCGAGACCATTACAGCCGCTTCTAAAGACTATATCTCCGTCTGCTTCGATAGTCGTACCTTCTGCATATCCATCTATGATAACGTCGCCTTTGGCCCTTATAACAGACCTGGAAGGGACTTCTCCCTTAACCCATACTGTACCAACAAAATCAACGTTCAGTGGCTTTCTGGTACTTTCTACGACTTTTAGAGGGCTTATGATCATCTCTCCGTCAGTAAATCTTACAGCGCCTGATACCGTCGCACAGAAAGTCTTATGGTCGGGCATGATCATAAAACCTCGCCCTTTGATAAGGGGAAGGTCTCGGCCATTCTTGCCGGGGAGTGTGATATTCTTGATAGTCTTGCCGTCAGATCCATGAATTGCCGGATGGTATACTGCAAGCTTATCTCCGACATTAACAGTTGCGAAGTACCTGACATTATCAAAATTGGCTGATCCGTCCTGAGTATACTCGATATCTGTAGGAATTTTTCTATCGAAAAAGAATTCGTAGTAGCCGTCTTTTCCAAAAGTAGGGCCATAACCTTCAGCTATAAGTTTCTTCTCTTCATACTTCTCATTGGTTATCATGTCTTTGATAACATCTTTTTTGATACCAAATGTAATATTCGCTTTGGCAAGAAGCTCTAAGACAAATTCCAGCGTATATAAGCGCCCGCTTTTAAGTCTTGGCAGAGTCAGATACGCCTTCAGACCGTCAGGAGTCATCTGGAGGAAATGCCGCTTTTCTTTTTCTGTTCCATCAAAAGCTTTATATTTGCTGGATGATGAGTCCTCTTCAGCTATGTGTCCATCTCTTCTTTCTATATCATCTTCAAGACGCAGACTTATAGAGTTCGCAATGCCGGCATCTTCGCCCCTTTGAAGTCGAAGTCTTATAGCTTTCATATCCATTGCAGAATTGATCATGCTGGAATATTTGGATACATCTATGCCAGCTTCAAGTCCTTTTCTTATCTCATGCATCTGTCTTGGCTGATACAAGGGCTTGGCATATACACTTACATCAATGCGGTTTTCAAGCCCTTTTCTTATCTCTCTCATCTGGTGCCAGTTGAATTCATGATCTGCATATAAGGATACGTCCAGGCCTTCTTTGAGTCCTATTCTTATCTCGCGAAGATTCTCGCCCCTTATCTCGACATTAAGATACTTGTCAAAATCATCAAGATGCTCTTCTCTGGCTATTATGATCTGCTCAAGCTGATCCTCGTCATAGCCTTGCCTTACATATTCCGAGATATCTATCTGGCTTGTATGGGCATGCTTCATGGCACGAAGAACGCCTGCAGAGTTGTTCTTTATCTCTTCTGTTGTAAGATTAAGGCCGGATTTCATGCATTCTCTTGCTTCCCGCATCTTCATCGCGGGGATAGAAAATTTGGCATATGCCGATATATCAATATTATCAACGAGCCCAAGTCTTATCTCCTGCATCTGCTCAGCATCATATAAAGGATCTTTGTAAAAAACTATTGGAAGACCTGCTTCAAGTCCAAGTCTTATCTGCCTCATCTGTGGGCCCAGGTAGTCTTTTTTTATATATTCAGCTGTATTGATGCCATTGTATAGTCCCTGCCGGATCTCATAGATCTGAGATAAGTCATAACCATCTTTTCTGTATTGGGTCATATCAATATTCTGCTCCATTTCAAGGCGCAGTTCTTCCATGAGCATCCACGGCATGGACGAATTCATATATCTGGAAACATCGACCCCTGATTCAAGGCCTTTACGAACTTCTACCAGCTGGTTATAGTCAAGCTTCTTGCTTCTTATATTGTCAAGGTCACCGCCTAGCTTTTCGCATAACGAAAGCTCCTTTTCATACTCGATAGCCTGAACCTCTTCCAAGGCTTTCTGCGCCTTGATCTGCTCGTCTTCCTCGCTATCTTGCAGCGCATCTACAGAATCCGCAGGATTTGGATCATCTTCTCCTTTTTGACCTGCGGCACCTAAATAATTTTTGTAGAACTCTTCAGTTGTAAGATCTCTTGGCAATCTCTCTTTATCCATTAAAGGTTTTCCTCGAATGGTGATGTTTTCTACAATTGGAATGGGCTAAAGCTCTTAACTTCCCACTTGGACGGACCGGCATCCCCAAAGTCTTTACAGGGGCAGGCAGTGTATAAATCATCTGAACATATTCTTTGCTATATTCTTATATCGGATTTTTGTTTAGTTTTATTAACTGATACAAAATCCCCGCAACAGGCTTCATAAGTTGCCTGGTGCGGGGATTTTTTATCTATTACTTATTTTGTTCGAACATTTCTTTTATGGACTTGTCGTACGGAGCTCTAAGGACGCCATATTCTGTTACGATTCCGCTTATGAGTGAGTTGTCTGTTACATCAAAAGCAGGATTGTAGACCTTGACACCTTCAGGAGCCATGCGCTCTTTGTACCACATATCCGTCACTTCTTCAGGTTTTCTTTGCTCTATAACTATGTCATCACCTGTAAAAGTGTTCATGTCTATAGTCGATGTAGGTGCGCATACATAAAAAGGTATGCCGTAGTGCTTTGCAACAGTTGCAACAACGCTTGTACCTATCTTGTTGGCCGCATCTCCATTGGCAGCTACTCTGTCACATCCTACGAATATAGCCTGGATCTTGCCTGCCTTCATAATAGAAGCTGACATATTGTCGCAGATAAGTGTTGTATCTATCCCTGCCGAATGTAGCTCATAGGCTGTAAGACGTGCTCCCTGCAAAAGGGGTCTTGTCTCATCGCAGTATACATGAAAGTCATATCCTCTTTCATGTCCGAGATATATTGGAGCTGTTGCTGTTCCGTACTTACAGGTTGCAAGCTGGCCTGCATTGCAGTGTGTAAGGATACCATCACCTTTTTTTAGGAGTGTAAGGCCATTTTCTCCAATCCTTCTGCACACATCTATATCCTCTGCCTTGATAGCTTCGGATTCGTCATGCATGACTTTAATAACAGCTTCTTTGTCAAAAGATCTTCCGGCTCTTTTCTCTTCTTCGATAAAAGAAATGACTTTATGTTCCATGCGTTCAAGCGCCCAGGAAAGATTAACAGCTGTCGGGCGGGAGCTATTAAGATAGTCCTTGTTCTTCTTAAGTTCTGAAAGGAACTCTTCTTCACTGGAAGCCTTGGAATGCTTCATAAGAATATAGATGCCAAAGCCTGCGCATACACCGATAGCAGGAGCTCCTCTTACCTGAAGGAGGTATATGGCGTTCCAGATCTCTTCTCCTGTCTTTAAGTCTATAAGTTTGGTCTGTCCCGGAAGGAGGGTCTGGTCTATGATGACGATGGCATCACGCTCATCCGCAAGAGCGACTGTTTCGTAATCAAGTATACTTTTCATGATATTTTTCCTTTGTTTGATATATTTCTTTATTAGATCTTTTTCTTTAGCTGATCCTTCATCTGATCATTTTATCGGGTTAATATCTTTTATCAAAATATTGTTTTGTAAGATCAGACAATTCTTATAAGTTATAGAGCTTTGTATATTTATCCTCAAGATAGTCAAGATAATAGTTCACATCAAAGGGCTTACCTGTAGCCTTTAACATGATCTCATCCGCATTGTATCTGCAGCCGTATCTGTGGATGTGCTCACGAAGCCATCCTTCAATCTCAGCATATCTGCCATCTTTAAGATATGCATCTACATCAATATCTCGTCTCATAGAATCCATGAACTGGGCTGCAAAAGCTGATCCAAGAGCATATGTCGGGAAATATCCAAAGGAAGCGTCAGACCAGTGTACATCCTGCAGGATACCGTCTCTAGCATGCTCAGGTCTTATGCCAAGGTACTCTTCATACTTGTCAGCCCAGGTCTTATCAAGGCCTTCTGTAGAAATAGTGCCATCAAAAAGTCCTTTTTCTATCTCATACCTTATCAGGATATGCATAGGATATGTAAGCTCATCTGCTTCTGTACGAACAAGTGAAGGTGTGCTGACATTGACTGCTTTTATAAAATCATCAAGGCTCACGCCTCCAAGAAGATCGGGGAAGCACTCGGTAAGCTTATCATAATTGGCCTCCCAGAAAGCCTTGGACCTTCCCAGATAGTTCTCACAAAGTCTTGACTGAGATTCATGCATACCGCTTGATACGCCGTTGGACAGGATCATTCCGTCATACTTTGGATCAATATTGTGCTCATACCATGCATGACCGCATTCGTGGATCGTTGAGAATATGGCTGATACCATATTGTCCTCAAGATACTTGGTGGTAGTACGACAGTCATTCTCACATACCCAGTCTGTGAAGGGGTGCTCAGTCTCGTTCTGATAACCCCAGCTCTTGTCATAGGCAAGGTAGTCAAGAAGGTGTTCCATGAACTTCTTCTGGGCATCTATATCGCATTTTTTATAAAGGAAAGAGTCGTCTATACCGTCCTTATCTGCTACCTTCTTGATAAGCGGTACAAGGCGGGCTTTGAGTGCGTCAAAAAAGGCGTCATACTTGTCCCTGTTCATGCCGGGTTCATAGTCATCAAGCATCTGATCATAGATTGGCATATCCTTGCCACGGTACTCGTAGAGCTTCTTGCTTCCCTCTATGACTTTCTTAAGATAAGGTTCGAAGATAGAGTAGTCATCGGCGTCCTTGGCTCTGCGCCAGTTGTTGAAGGACTCATTGGTTAGCTTCTGCCAGCTTACAAACTCATCTTTGGGGATGCAGACTGTTTTTAACATATTGTCATAATAAAGCTTAGCTGCCTTATTGATGTCAGGGTCTATGGAATCGTCATCCTTCAAAGTCTTCATGATCTCCATCATCTCGGGATCTGTCTCTATGGAAAAGAGCTCACCGCTTAAAAAAGCTGTCCTTTCATCCCTGTACTCCTCGCCCGCAGATGGAGCTATTGTCTGCTTGTCAAAGCCTATTAACGCTAAGGCCATGTTGTATGCTGAACATTTGAAGACCCATTCCTTGTACTTGTCTATCATTTCGTTTGTTGTCATATGAATAATCCTCTCTTTAGTTATAATACTGTGTGCATCCGAAAAAACATCATGCGCTTCTTAATTCGCACTCTGCAAGGCAATAACTCACATTTTGTCAAAAGATAGTCCTAACAAAAAATGTTGGCCCTTACGTCATATTATACCTAGGTAAAAGTGATATAGAAAGAGCTATCGAAATAAGAAGCCGGCGATGCGTATTCGCACCGCCGGCTCCTTGTGTGAGAGAATTACTAAGCTATAATTCTTAACTTTAGTTACTTATTACTGCTCTTCTTCCTTCTTTCTGCCAGTTATCATTATTGTTATTATTGCGCCTGCACAGATCATGATAAGAAGGATTCTTGCAGGTATCTGACTTTCATCACCGGTCTGTCTTGTTCTGCTTTCACCAAGAACTGCGGGTTCTTCAGGAGCGATTATCTCTTCGTCTCTTGTTGCACCAAGTACTGCAGGTGTTGCTACAGGAGCTGCTGCAGGAGCTGCTGCCGCAGGTGCAGGTGTAGGATCGATGGTGAATGTCGGAGGTGTAGGTGGTGTAGGCGGTGTAGGTGGTGTTGGAGGAGGTGTAGGTGTTGATGTAATCGTCAGTGTGCCGTATACATATGTTACATCGTAGTTATCATTGATATCAAATCCACCAACATTCTTGGAATGAGGAGCCTCTGCTGAGCTATCTGTTCCAGCATCATCGCTTGCCACTTCCCTACCAAAGTCTGCTGTAAATGTGTTAGGAGCTGTTCCAGGATCTGTTATAGTTCCTGTGAAGCTATACTCTACTGTATCACCTTCTGCAAGTGAACCTGATGTAATACTTGCTGATGGTGCAGTAAGAGCTGAACCGTCATATGTTTTACTAGCGCTTGCGGATGTAAGTGTTATAGCACGTTTTCCGATGATGATAGTTGCTGTAGCTTCAAGTTCTATTGCAGCTTCATCGTAATCTGAATATACATCTACAACTGCACTTGCAGTTACTTCATATGTTCCAACATTTACGAAGGAAGGAACTTCATCATATTCGTGTCCATCATAGGTATATACTATCTCAGCATCTTCTGTTCCACCTATAAGTTCGAATGTTGCTGTATGTGTCTTTCCATCGTATGTTACGTCTTCACCGGTTCCTGTAAGACTTACTTCAAATGCTTCATATGTTGCTGTGTAAACTGCATCTTCAGTAACTTCTGCAAGTTCCGGATCCCATCCTGCGAATAGATATACAACTCCGTCTTCTCCATCCCTTGAAGGAATGTCTGGCTGTTCGATTTCATCAGCAGATGTTCCGTAGTCATATTCTGTTGCATCTTTCAGGATGCTTCCGTTGTAGTCTACGAAGGTTACTGTGTACTTAACAAGTTCGCTGTCAAACTGTGCTGTATATTCAGCATCTTCTGTTACTTCAACGATTGTTGGCTCCCACTTTCCATTGAATGTGTATGTATACTGAGCTGTTGCTGTCTTTGTAGGTGTTTCTTCACCTGTGTACTCTGGCATTGCTCCGTATGCATATGTTTCTTCATCGAGAACCTTTCCGTCTCCGTCGATCCACTTTACTGTGTACTTATTTACTTCGCTGTCAAACTGTGCTGTATAGGTTGCATCCTCAGTTACTATGACGATCTCAGGATCCCATGTTCCGTTGAAGGTATATGTATGCTCGGCTGTTGCTGTCTTTGTTGGTGTATCTCCTGTATACTCAGGCATCTGGCCGTATTCATATTCTTCTTCCAGAAGGGTTTTTCCATCTCCGTCTTTCCAGGTTACTGTGTACTTAGGAATCTCTTCCCATACTGCGAACAGTGCTTCGTATGGCATTGTCTCGTCAGCTGCTACCTGAGTAACTACTGTAGTAAATGAGCTATCTGTATAATACTTACCTTCGTTGTAGTAGATATATATATTGTTTTCACTAAGGTTTTGTGTCCAGTTACTCTGAGTATTCTGGAATGCTACAGCTTCGTCATATGACTGGCCCATGGCAACTTTTGCCCAGCCCTTGAATATGAAGCCTTCGCGTGTAGGTGCACTCTGAATATCTACTGCATCGTTAATTATAAGAAGTGTTCCATCTGCCTTGGTTTTATCTGTATGGAATGCTGTTGTTCCATCATTATTGTACCAAGGAATGAATGTAGGTGTAGGTTCTCCAAGCTTTTTATATTTTGCACGAAGCTGAATTGTATACTTAGCAGAATCGATCTTATTGGTTGGGTTGCCCTGTTCATCAACTTTGTATACAATGTCTGTTACATGAGCATTACCAACTTGTACATCATATTTCTGTCCTGGATAAATCTTAGATCCTTCAACATCTACATATGCGTTGCTCTGCTCATCCCAAGTCTGCATTACCCAGTAATCAAACTGATAACCGGTAGTTGATGGTGCTACTGCTGTAGCTGCTACTGCTTTTGCCTTATCTACATAGGTTCTACTATCAACTGCAGTCTGAGCACTTGTGATGCTTGTATCTGTATCTAATGAGCTATAGATTACCTCTATACCATTAGAACCTTCAGTTACAGATCTCCATTTTCCGTACAGATTAAACTCTTTATTGATCCAAGGTCTGTCTACATCAGCATTGGTTGTTGCACCATTACCCCATTTATCCATCGGGTCTGTCATATGACTTGTCTTATCATATGAAGTAGTTACAGTGCTTTCGTTAAGCTTGTACCCTTCTGCAGAGAACATCTGTGTACAATCAGGATCTGTATACCATCCTACGAACAGATATCCTGTTCTGGTTCCTGTAGGAACACTGATAGTACCATCATACGATACACGGAAGTTCATCGCCTGAGATTCAGAACCCCAGTCAAGAGTTGAATCATTTTCAGCATTCGGGTGAAGGAATACACGGTACTGAATCTGACGCCACTTAGCATATACAATTATGCCATCCAAAGGCATCTTGGTGAATGTATACTCCTGCGTACATGCGCTATCCATGTACCAGCCTTCAAATACATATCCATCATATGTAGGTGTATAGCAATTTGATTCGCCTACATTATAGGATGCCAGGTCTGATTCATAGCTATGGTTAGAATCAGTTTTTAATAGGCCTCTGTTTGCTTCACTTATAGGCTTACCATCACCATCAACATATGCTCCATCCATATAGGTAATGGTGAAAGCATTTCTTGTATAGTAGAAATAGAGATGGTTGTCAGTTCCACCATATGAGCTGTTCAAGCTGTCCCAGTTAATTCTGTTACCTTCTGTTAAATTAACAACCTGATTATTACTTTTAGCAATTGACAGTCTTGTAAATCCCTCAAGAAGCCAGAAATCATCATTGTAGTAAACTATATTAAAATCATTGACAAGATCCGTATACAGAATGAACTGTCTTCCTTGGAATGTTCTGGTTCCTGTCGTTCCTTCCGGAGCTTCAATATAGTAATGGAAGGTTCTTCTCGTATTGTTAGAATGTGTAAGAGTAAATGTAATATTCTCAGCAGGCATTCTTTCCATACGGGTTATACGAGCCGTGTATGTACTAGAATTTGTAGGTTGCCATGATGTTACTCTATTAGTTTCAGGATATGTAACTCCATCAGTTCCTGTAAAGCTCCATATGTCACTTATATCCTGATCATATAATCTAGTTACAGTATGAATAGTTCTATTATTAGTATTCTGGAATGTAAAAGTGTATGCTGTTCTGTCATAATAAATATTTACTACAGCTGATCCTTCAGGTATTATTACAACATTCTTGTCATAATGATTGAGGTGGAAACCTGTGTAGCGCTTGTCGGTACCATTAACCCTGGCATAAGCATTATTACCTGTTCCCTGCTGTGATACCGTATTGACTGTTGTATTAGTACTACCTGTAAGATTTATTGCTTCTTTAAAATCATAGCCATCAGCAGCTAAGTTCTGTGTCCAGATGATAATTGTATAATTAGAAGTTGCAGCCGGAATCCAACTTGCATAGATAGTAGTCTTCTGACTGAGTGTGCTTCCAAACTGGAACCTACCGGTTGTTACTGATGAATCAGCACCATGTGCATCAGCATGTTCCTTAGTATCATACCAGCCGCCAAATGTGTATCCGAGACGACTCATTGAAAGACCAGGTTCTGAAGTAGTTTCAGCTGTCTTAAGGAACACAGGAGCATTATAGGTTGCGCCTTTACCATTTTCGTTAAATACAAGCCAATGTCCTTCAGGAGCATTAACACCAAATACTACATCTCCAGTTATAGTGATCTTATCATTAACATTGAATACATCACCACTTTGATATGTATATGCGCTTCCATTTTTGGCTGTAATATTTGACTCACCAGAAAGAACAAACCATCCCTGGAAGTTGTGCTCATCATCATATGTGGTATAAGACTGAGAAATTGTATATTCCAGTCCAGCACCAGCCTGATCAGCTCTAACTTCTTTTGTATACTGATTAAGAACTGCAGAGTCTTCATCATAATATGTAACCTTGTACTGCTTGGTCAGCATAGCATAATATGTAACTGTAGTTACATTATCTATTACTGTATCCCACGCATAACCAGCTACATCAGTGCGTACATCTGCCAAAGAAAGACCTGTTGCATCTGCTGCGTAATCAGGATCTTTGGACCATCCTACGAAGTTCACGCCTTCAGGAAGTGTGCCAACGCCGGGATCATAGAGAACTTTTTCCTTATCGTCAGACTGTTTTACATATATGGAAGCTATTTCTGTTGTTCCGTTTACGAACTTAACTGTTAATCTGCTATTAACATCATGAATTCCTGTTACTATAGCATATACTGAGAATGCATCTGAACTAAACTCAGCCTTATTGCCACTTATGCTTGCGCCAACAACTGATGCATTGCCGCTGTCATCAACATGGACAACTGATGCTTCGTTAGCATTTGCGATCTCGCTTGTTGTAAGTGATACGCTTATAGGCACCAGTGGCTCTATCTCATGGTCATCATATGAGAATGTAATATCAACTGCTATAACCTTCTCAACTGTATAGTCATCGCCAGCCTGATCTTCTGCTGCCTTAGTTGCTGCACTTATGATACTGTCATCATTCTTAGCTTCTACGGATACTGTTGTTCCTTCAGGGAATGCGCCTTCAGGAGCATCTATACGAACATATATTCCGTTAGCTGTTCTATGGAATGTAACTGCAGGTTTTTCAACTTCTTCTTTTTCAAATGCTGCTGTAAAAGTAGTATCTTTTTCTATATTAGAAGGAGTAAAGTTAGCTTCTTCCCAAACTACTGTTCCATTAGCATCTTTCCAGCCTATGAACTCATATCCTTCATCTGCTGTTGCTGTTGATCCTTCAATCTTAGCTTCTTTGTCTTCAAGATCTATCTTTTCACTTGTCTTGGATACGCTACCACCTTCGGTTGCTTTATATGTAATAGTTACAACCTTGGCACCTGCAACTTCTTCATCTTCTTCGAGTTCGAAAGCTGCTGTGTATGTAGCATCTTCTTCTACATTAGAAGGAACATATGTAAGATCTTCTGATACGATATTGCCATCTGCATCTTTCCAGCCTATGAACTTGTATCCGTCATCTGCTGTTGCTGTTGATCCTTCAAATGCTGCTTCTTCATCATTTATATTGACTGTCTCAGTCTCTTTAGAAACTGATCCGCCTTCTGTAGCTATGTATGCTACTGTTACGTTCTTTTCTTCAACTTCTTCAACTTCTTCAACTTCTTCTACTACCTCGGGTTCTTCAGGTTCTTCAGGTTCTTCAGGCTCTACTACGATTTCTTCAAATACTGCAGTGTAAGTCTTGGACTCTGTGATTCCTGAAGGAACGAATGTTGCATCTTCAGATACGGTATTATCATCAGCATCTTTCCAATACTTGAATGTATATCCGTCATCTGCTACTGCAACTGTACCTACATATATAACAGTTTCAGCGTCAAGGTTTACTTTCTCTTCGAAGTAGTCAACGTACTCATCTTCGCCCTTATAAACCTTACCGCCTTCAGTTGTGTTATATGTAATTGTGATAATGTTGGCCTCATCTTCAGAAGTTTCTTCTACAACTTCTTCAGGCTCTTCTTCTGTAAGATTCTCGCCTTCTACATCTTCCTCAAGCTCACCTTCAGTTTCTTCCTCTTCAACCTCAGGTTCTTCTTCAGGAGCTGGCTGTAGTTCAGGCTCTGGTTCTGGTTCCGGTTCCGGCTCAGGTTCCGGCTCGGGTTCAGGAGCAGGTTCCGGTTCCGGCTCGGGTTCAGGTGTCGGTTCAGTAACTTCAGGTGCCGGTTCAGCTGCAGGCTCTGCAGTAGCTTCTACAGTTTCCTCATCAGGCGAACCATCCGCGTAGGTTACTATGGATGCAAAATCACTAGCGAATGTACTCAGCACCAATGCAACTGTCAGCACCCATGCTAAAACTCTCGACTTTGTTTTTCTCATAAGCAATCCCTCTCACTTATACCATGTTAACTGTTACCCTAAGGTAATTTTTTCAGGATTATTAAGAGTTTCCTTTCATCCTCTGTATTTTATTTGCCCTTTTTGAATCTAAAAGCCCTGTGTCTCAAAGCGAGAGTTGTAGCACATATCCAGTGCATAATGCGTTCTCGTTCCAAGACACAGGGCTCAATGTAGCGGGCGTTCCCTGAGTAAAAATTACCAATATGAATTATTTTTTTCTAATAACACTATATCGCTACAAAAATGGCTTTTCAATAAACATTGGTCGAAATAGCGATAATATGTTATGAAATTATATATTGGTTTTGAACGAATATTCAAACATATATACTTATTTTAAAGGAACAAAATCCACCTTATTTTCAATGTCATCTTTTAACATGCTATTGATAATAAGGTGGATATGATCAGTGAATACGGTGTCGGATCGTAGCTTACGTTAATATATACATGCTGATTTATATCTTAATTATCAGTTTTCTTTTTTCTTTCTTCCTATTACAATGATGCCTGCTATTACACCTGCGCAGATGATGATTATAAAGACTCTTAACAAGATCTTACTTTCATCACCTGTATTTCTGACTCTGCTCTCACCAAGTACTGCCGGTGTCTCTGCGGGTACTATAACTTCTTCCTGCCTTGTGGCACCAAGTACGGCGGGAGTATCTACAGGAGCCGGTGGTACATAAGTCGTTGGCGGTGTAGGAGGAGTCGGTGGTGTCGGAGGAACCGGAGGCGTCGGCGGCGGAGGAGTTATGGAGAATGTATTGGTGAAGTTCGCTCCGCTTCCATCTTGATTAAGACCGTCTATCGTCGCTACAAGTCTGCTGCCTTCGCTGTCATATTTGACACTTACTGTTATGTTATAAACTCTGGTGTCATATGTGACTCCGGACAGGCTTCCTATTACCTCGTTTATCGTATACTTATGATCTCCGACATCATTTCTGTCATCTGTGTATACATATTGGATCTCTGAGAAAGAAAATGATCCGTCTACACTGTTAGTAACTGTCTCTATTACATTGCCTTCTGCATCTTTAAGTTCGAATGAGAACTCGCCTGCTGCAAGGCTTCTTCCTGTAAGTGTTTTGGTTCCGGAGAACCTTACGCTGGTTCCTTCAACAGTTTTTTCCTCATCATAGATGTTGTTAAACTCTGCGATAAGCGCCAGATTAAAGTCAGAATCGAATTCTGAAAGGCTCTTACCTCTTTCAAAATAGAAAATCTTAAGTGTGTGAACCTGGCCATCCTTGTATCCTGCGCCTAATATATCTGCAAGATTAGCGCTGGCAGTATCAATTCTGCTGCCTGAGTTTTTGTTAGAGTACTGATAATATTGTATTGTACCTGTGTTAAAGTTAAGCTCAGCTCCAACCTTGTCATGAACTCCGCCGAGGTCTATTACAAGATGTCCGTCAATGAATACCCATACATCATCGTCGCCTTCAAAGTTATAGACCATGTCTGCGGTGATGCTCGGGTTATCTTCTGTATGTATAAGGCCGTCTGTAGGTATTACAAAGGCTGCTTCTGTTACTACGCTGAAGTGATAGTTATATGCATCGCCTGCTTCTTTTTTGCCATTATTATTAAATGGGAAAAAAGCTTTATTTACATATCTATACGACTCAGCATCACCTATATCGTAGAGGATGACATTCTCTCTCTTGTCTGCAACTCCTGCAGATGCATCTGTAAATAGATAATCAAGACTCTCTGTAGAACCTGTAACATCAGGATTTAATACCGGGTATCCATCTACAAGTTCAGACTGTACGATACCTGTTAGTCTCTTGTCTTTACTTGCATCATCGCTCGTATAACGATTAAAGGAGCCCATAGATGCCATATGCGAGGTATCGTTCTCATAATAGTATGTTCCGTCAGAGAACTTAAAGGCATGATCTACGTTAATAGTAGGTCCATAGTAGTCATACAAACTTACGCTTACAGGTGGCAGCGTATCATTCTTGACATATGCAGGGTTTGCTACAAGCTTGGTATGATCATCGATATATTCCGATACATAAAGCCTTAATATGAAGAAGCTTGTATCATATGTCATGTGCGGATCTTTGGCAGCGTCATCCGGTATATCTTCTGTCAGTTTGAAATAGTATGTGTCCGGTGTGTCAAAAGAAAGTGTCGAAAAAGAAATAAGTCCGTTCTCATCATTGTGAACGCCGCTTTCTTTATAATAGAGATTACTTGACTCCGGATAGGGATTGCCCTGCTCATCTGTTCTTATTATTGTAAAAGTAAAATCGCCCGATTCTAGGTTCTTGCCTGTTCCTGTAAGGATCTTAAAAGCCTTGGGAGTATACTGCGCCGGCTTGTAATAAGGCTGTGTCTCTCTGTTAGAAATAATTGTATATGTAGAAAAATGCTCTGCTTTAAAATCTATATCTCTTGTATTGTTCCTGGTATCACTAACTTTCTCCAGGCCTTCTACTGTTGTTGACCCGCTGGGTCTATCATTTACTTCATCAGCGTCTTTATCTGTATTGTTGTCTGTATTATCAGCAGTATTATTGGCTGAATCTGTATTATTGTCCGGATCTTTCTTTTCCTCAGTGGTCTTGGAAACTGTATCGTCCGATTCATTTGTTTTTACATAATAAACAGTAAGATATGTATCTTCTGAAGCTGTGTCTATAACATTTGAAAATGTGATCTTTACAGAATTTGAATCCTTGGGCTGGATATTGCCGTTTACTTTGGGATTAGTAATAGTTATATCAAAAGTATATGTTTCGCTTGATCTGGCATCGTTTTTGATCTCATCGTCAGATTTTATCAGTATTCCACTAGAATCCGATGATGAACTACCGGTTGCATTATCATTACTTTCTGAAATACTATCAGCCATATCATCGGCTGCTTCCTTGACCTTGGCTTCTAATGAGCTGTCAACTTTGGTTACATTAAGTACTGATCCATCCGGGATAACACCTGCATCTGCATACGCTGTAACTGTGATCCCATCTACTGTGACCTCTTTGTCAAATGGATCATTATATGTAAGCTCATCACTACTTGTAACAGCAAAGTTAGCATAGAAGGCTGCAGAATCATTACCTTCTGTTATTGTCTGTATTAATTCTATACTTGGGGTAAACTTCTCCTCTTCACTTACAACCTGTTCATCATACGTCCAGTTGATAAACTCATAACCTTCGTCTGCTGCTGCAAGTGCCCCTGTTATAGTGAGTGTCTCTGCTTCAAGGTCTACATACTCTTCTACCATATCAGTTTTGACATCATCACTTAGAAGTATTCCGCCATTATTAGCTAAATAGGTTATTTTGAAATTGTCCATACTATTATCGGCAATTTCAGATGAATCTTTAGATGTTTTTTCAGAAACATTTTCTTTAGTATCAGATCCTTCTAATTCATCACCTTCGTTATCTGATCCATCATCTAAAAGATCTGTTTCAGCGCTTTTTTCTGGATTACTTGTGCTCTGATCAGGGATGTCTAAATTACCATCAGATATATTATCAGTGTTAGTTTCTGTGTTATTAGTATTTCCTATGTTACTGCTATCTTCGTTATTATTAGCCGATGCACCAGTATCATCATTGCTCTGACCATCTGTGACCGGTATTTCATTCACCGCATTGTCACTAGATCCGCCGCTACTGCCAGCGTCATTAAAACTGGCACCTTCACTGTTTTCAACATTTTGCTGTGTCTCATTTAACTGCTGGGTAACACTAGAAGACTCACCTGCGTCATTTTCTGCAAGTGTAGTAATGCTGCTGTTTCCAAGAGTATGGAAAAGAACTGTCGCAGCTATAGTTCCGGAAAACAAGGTCTTAACAAATCTTTTGCTCATTTTACCCCTCTCTTCCATTCATATAGCCATAACTATAGCCACTATAAAAGATTCAAGTAAGATAAAACTAGTCGGTAGCAAGCTAAGCAAGTCTACAAAAATGGATTCCCTTTAGCCTCAATCACCTTAAAAGATCTATCATTTCCTGCTGTATATAGAATTAGTTAATTGTTTTCTTAATAAACCTGCATAAATTCCTTATTTGTAGCTATCACATGTAGGTAAGATTAAGAAAATATGCGTTTTCTTCAGGTACCCTAACCCTGAAGCCTTACATATATTGGATATTTTATCACTTTTTGGAGTAGATTGAAATAGTTTTGCGTATATTATTATATTTTTTCGTTACTTTTTCTTGCATGATATGGTTTTCTTTGATATTTATACGTATACTTATTGTATATTTTCTCGTTTTTTAAAATAAAAGAATGCACAAAAAAAAGCACCATGCTCATGTGAACATAGAGGTGCCTTTGTTGTAAATCCTTTGATCAAATATGAATGAGCCAGTACACTAGTGTGCTGACTCGTTCATATTTAATCAAATTACGAAGGATATGGATTTATATACAAGGAATAAAATCGAAGGCAATGTAATCATTGTCAAGATTTTATGACGCAGTAGATAAATTCATAGACAAGTAATTTGATTAAATATGAATGAGTCAGTACACTAGTACGATAATTCTAATATCATCTATTCTTTTCATTATTATTTGGGTTCTAATAACACTATTTTATTTACTATTGTATAAATTCTAATATCACTATTCTTATTTAGTAGTGTAAGGATTCTGATATCACTATTCTTATTTACTATTGCAAGAATTCTGATATTACTATTCTTTCTACTATGACAAGAGCTCTTTTTGCCACAACTTCATAATGCTTGTTGCAATGGCTCTACCTTATCACTTTCTCCTACTGACTCTTTTCTTTATATAGAAGATCAATTCGGCTACCAATATAGATACGCAGACTGCGATCACAGGCTTTAACCACGCATATAGCTGATTGCCTTCCAGTCTATATAAAGTCCGACTAATGATCGAGATTATCATTATATGAAAATAGTAAACCGATGCAGAAAGTTCTTTTCCCAGATGACAAAGGTAAGCGGGCTTTATGGAGATTGCTTCGGTCTGGCCATATGCTTCGCCAAGGAACATTATCGCGCAGATCGTAACAACAGAACCCACGTAAACTGTCATTTCACCAAAACGTCTGTACTCAAGAACCGACATTGCTATACCTAATATAAGGAATGCATGAAGGATAACTCGATTTCTACGGGCATTTTTACTTTGGGAGCATGCCCCGACAAGTTTTCTTACCAGTTCTGCTACCCTGGTATCTCTTTTGTCATTAATGGCTGAATCAAGCCATACGCCGGCCATTATGAAAGGGATTCCTTCGAGAAGCCAGTTTCTGACCATGTACCAGGTGCGGATGCTTATGTCGAAAGGGCGTATGGGGTAATAGAGCTGCAGGAGCTGCGCAAAAAAGAGCATTCCAGTGAAAAAAAATGTCAGAAATCCGCTCCATTTTTTTGCATATGGGGCAAAAATAAATATCAGTATGTAGACGTAGAGTACTGCATAAAGATACCACAGATGATCTATGTCGTATGTGTAGTCGTAGAGTATTTTGCCGGAATTGAACATAAGCAAGAGGAATAGCTCGTGGGGATTGTATTTCTGGGAGATCAGATCCTGAATGCCGAATCCTGATGTTGTTGCAACTACAAAAGAATAGGCATTGTAAAGAAGTGTTAGTAATAGGGTAATGACAAACACGTGCCCTATCTTAGCTGCCATTCGACTTCTTATAATAGATGCTTTTGTACCTGATGGAAGGTTTCTTAGAATGTATCTGCCTGATACAACGAAAAAAAAGAGCACTGCAAACCTGGACATAGCCTGAATATCTTTACCTACTGTCCCCGGAAAGAGGCAATGAATAAAAATAACCAGGATGCATGCAATGCCTTTTATCATATATAGAAAGCTGTTATCAGCTTTTGAAATGTTCTTTATATCACCCATATTAGTCCCCATACTGCGCATGTGATGAGCGTCTGAAGATGCGCTCTTTCACTAACGTTTTTTACACCATGTTCAGTATAGCATAACCGGACTTGAGTTTTTAGCTTTGACTATCGACGAAAAGGGACTGGGCGCCAACTGATTTGTTCATAGTTGTGCGGTAATCGGAAGATACAGCTGCGCTCTGCTTGCTGGATTTCACAGATATTTTTGAATTAGAAAAATAGGAATCTATTAGCTTTTTGTTTCTGGCTTCCTGGACTTCGATTGTGTTGGAAAGGTCTGTCACCTGGCGAATCAGGTTCTGCATGCGGGTGATCTGGTCTCGGTATTTGTCTTTGTTGTCGTCAAGTTCGTTTTTTATCTTGTCGTAGAGACCTGCGAAGCCGTCATTAAGTTCAGTGACTTTGCCTATAAGAACGCCTTTTACACGGACAGCTTCATCGAAGGCGTCCTGGTCGGGACCTTCCGGTCTTTCTAAAGCTTTCTTTTGTATGCCATTTTGAATCTCGATCTGCTGCATTACTTCGATTTTCTTATAAAGGGAATCTTCCATCATATCAAGATATGTTTCTGTCATAG
>JAEEGF010356244.1_pt1 | contig 35399 bp, 29 predicted proteins | sample 9134171 | NCBI WGS metagenome assembly JAEEGF01 (sample SAMN16246542, study PRJNA631951) | gut metagenome | biome: gut microbiome; feature: rumen; material: AP-attached | host: Bos | place: Iran: Karaj | collected 2018-10
GCCTTTTTCTTCGGCTTTCTTCTTTGTCATGTTGACAATGTCGTTCAATACGGAGGCAAAATCGTATCTGATCGGAACGAGTTCCATTTTGCCGGATTCAATCTTGGAAAGGTCCAGAATGTCGTTGATGATGGACAGCAGGGTCCGGCTTGCGTTTCTGATGTCTCCGGCGTATTTGCGCGTCTTTGGCTCATTGGTCTCGCGCAGGATCATCTCATCCATTCCGATGATCGCATTCATCGGTGTTCGTATCTCATGGGACATATTTGCAAGAAAATCACTCTTCGCCTTGTTTGAAGCATCCGCCGCGTCTTTCTCAAGCTCGAGGACCTTACGTTCATATGCGGTCTTTTGCTCTTCGAGCCTCATCTCCTCCATCTCTTTGTTGTACTTCTGCTCATTCCTGTGTCCCACGTAATAGATCGCAGTGATCATCAAGAATATAAGGGCACAGATCACGATGATGATCACACGCTGGCTTCTGACTTCGGAATACAGATCATGATCGCTTACGACCAAAACCGTATTCCAGTCGTTTGCTATCTTATTGACATATACCGTGTTCAGTTCGCCGTCCCACGTATACGTAAAGCTCCCGGTATCAGCCCCGTTAATGGCATTGAGGAATTCCCGTCCGCCTTCCGTATCACATATGTTTGTCCCCTTTTTGGAGTCATCGCGATGAGCTATCAGCATGCCGTCCCTGTCGATCACAAATCCGTAACCTTTTCCGTTAAGCGTAAGCTCGCTCATCATCGACTGTATTCCCTTAAGCTGGACATCAAGCGCGATGACGCTTTGTCTGTCCGGCAGCATTCTGCAGACCGATACTATAAGATTACCTGTCTGTGCATCGATATAGGGCATCGTAAATACAACATTTCCATCGGCAGCCATTGCCTCTGTGAACCAATCGCGGCTCTTCGGGTCATAATCTTCCGGAGGGACCCAGTTAAGACCGTCTATGTATTTACCCATGATATAGCCGTAAATACCGGTATAATTCTCGTCAAACTGCTCGGTGACATTTTCGGTTTCATCTACAAGGAATTCATGTATCCTCGCCGTGGTGGTACCGCTTATCAGCATGTGGTGTACGCTGTCGCCGGCAACGTGAAGTACGTTCTCCGCAGTGTTTATATGATTGTTGATCATTGCGGATACCGTCAGTATCCTGTCTTCCATGACAGCATTCGAATTGGATACGGCTACGTTATACATAAGCTTTGTTGTATAGATCACCATGACCGTCATGAATATGAACAGAAAGATCATCGGTATGATCATTCCCGACTTTTTATGTAAGCGTATCTTTATTCGTTCTTTTATGCTGTTATTGACAGTATTATTCATATGCGATTCACCTAGATAGCCAGTATCGTAAATGTCTCGTTCGAAAGAACGTTATATAATCTTCCGTTTTGCTTGCCCTTAGCGGGGCAGAATTCACCGTATATATATACACCCTGTACATTCAATCCGTCCGGAAGACGACCTTCGTAAGCGCGGCCTTCAGCATTTTTATCTGCCACCAATAAACAATAGCGCGCCGCGCAGGAAGAGCAGAATATGCTGCTGTATGCATAATCCCGGGATTGTGAGATCTTCTCCAATATCTCATCAAATGCCATCTTGACCGATGCTTCGATATCCTCCTTGGATATGAGCACCATATTGAGTTCCGAGCCCTCATCGATCCTTCCGATGTATCCGCATGAGTGATTTTCATGATCTATGACTCCCAGACAACGAAGCGTATCTATCTCATCCCCGTCGCTCGTTTTCTGCGTGGCCAGAAACGGCGTCCCGAGGAAATCAAGGATCACCTGCGTCTTATCGGTTATAAGTCCCATCTCCCGGATAAAATCGGTAACCGGACGTCCGTCAAGCTCATACACAACCGTGCCTTCTGCTTTAGTAACTGTTTTATGAAGGTTAGTAGTAAGCGTAGTAGAGTGTTCTATCGTACATATCGGCCTGACATTACCAGACACCACCATCATTACGCCACAGCTTTGCGAAATACCTTCATTCGTAAACACATATGTTGAATCAAACGTCCAACCGTCAGAAGCTACTCCTCCGTAAACAGGGACCTGACCCGATTCTTTGTCAAGAAGACTGACGATATCATCAAACGTGACATTTGTAAGCCATGGAACATATGTAAATATCAGCTTTGCTTCATCATGAAGTAACTCTCTGCATTCATTGTATGTATCCGCAAATGCGCATATATCGTCTGACCCTTCTATGTCACGTGTCATCCCGATCGAAAAGCTGACATCGTCCGCCGTAAGAACAAGCAAAGATATACTGCTCTGCGAGTAGCCTTCGGTTGAGAGGATTCCTATACCGGTACACCCGAAAAACGGAAAATCAAAAGCCTCGCTGAGTCTTTTTACAAGTTCTTCCATATCCGGTTCGAATCCGCAGAAAACAATACCGCATGTGTTGCTCATAAGAAGAGAAGTATCGATCCCGTCTCGTAGCTGTGAGACCGCCATTGCGATATCATCCACTTCTTTTGTAAATGCCTGTAATGACCTCACGTCATGCTCCTTCCGTCTCTGATCACATAATCGACCGTATGCTCTTTAAGATACCTTCCGGCCTGTTCGTCGTTCCTGACAAACACTCCCTTACACCCTTTTCCAAGAAAGCTTCTGACCTGTGAGAGTGTTGCAGATGAATCGCTGATGACAAGCACGACCGGCAGCGCATCAGCATCCTGTCCCAAATGTTCATCCGTATCGATCTTATCTTCCGGAAGATACTTAAACAGTATTGCCTCAAGTTCCTCGTACATGATCGGTTTTGACAGATAATCGGTAAATCCTTCTCTCAGATACATATCCCTTGCTCCCACTATCGCGTCCGCAGTAAGCGCTATCACGGGAACATTCTCTGCAAGTTTTTCATCTTTTACTACTTTCAGTGTGGACGTTCCGGACATACCCGGCATCATCTGATCCAGAAATATCATGTCAAAACTGCTCTCACGCAGATATTCAAGACACTCCGGTCCCGACATGGCATTTGTCACCTGTATGCGGGTATCCGAAATAAGGCCGGTTATCACCTCGTGATTCATCTCATTATCATCAACGATAAGTATCCTTGCGTCAGGAGCATATAGCTTCGATCGTTTGGATTCATTCTCCACAGCTGCTTTTTCGATGCTTCGGCCAAAATCCCCTATAGGTGACGGATCGATGCATTTTTGCACTATACTTACGGTAAAGACCGTCCCGCTTCCGTATCTGCTGCTGACACCTATCTCTCCATCCATCATGTCAACCAGTTGCTTAGTGATATTGAGTCCGAGCCCGGTCCCCTCTATATTCCTGTTTCTGGTCTCTTCAAGCCTGCTGAAGGAATCAAACAGTTTCTGCTGGTCTTCTTCGCGAATACCTATCCCGGAATCACTGACCCTGATTATGAGCTTCTCCCGATCCATGTCATATGACGCATCTACGGATACCTTTCCTTCCTCGGTATATTTAATGGCGTTGTTTATTATATTGAGCATGATCTGACGGACCCTGATCTCATCACCGTAAAGAGTCGTGGGAATATCACCGTCAACATTCAGTTCATAAACAAGACCTTTATCGTTCGCCCTCTTCATCGTCATGTTTACGATATCCATAAAGATTGCGGAGCTGTCATACTTTACCGGTATGATCTCCATCTTGCCGGATTCTATCTTGGAGAAGTCGAGGATGTCGTTGATGATGGAAATCAGGGATTTAGCTGCCGACTTGATCATGGCGGCATTCTTCTTGGCCTCTTCGTCCGTACTGTCACGCAGAATAAACTCCGACATGCCGTTGATGGCATTCATGGGAGTTCTGATCTCATGTGACATGTTTGCAAGGAAATTACTCTTGGCCTTATCAGCCTTTTCCGCTCTTTCCTTGGCTTCGATAACCTCGGTCATGTCCGTAAAGAGGATGCACAGACCGCTGGCGCCCTCTACGGGAGACGAGTAATAGTTTATATCAACCTTATAGATCTTCTCTTCTTCGCCGAAATAATTGTTCAGCATGAAGGTGTCACTGACTTTGTTTTCGAGTACGGAATGACACTTCTCAAGAAGACTGTTGAGCGCAGACTCTTCAAGAACCTTTGAAAGTACCTCATCGAGCTGCATTCCGTCACGAACCGCATCAAGGCTCACATCCGTCATCTGAGTGAGGACATCCGAAGCCATAACCGTCTTAAGCTTCTCGTCCACCATCAGAACAAGATACGGTGAAACCTTAAGAAGCTGCGTATTATAGAAGATCTGGCGCTGATTCTCCTTTTTCATAAATCCCTGAGTGCGCGCGATCTGTTCGTTCATATCCTTGATCGTGTCCATCTCTATCTGGAGACGCCTATTCTCACGCTCAAGCTTCTTCTGCTTCAGTCTGAGCTCCTTGAGCTCTTTTTCAACATCAACAACCCCCGCATCCTGTGCCGCGGGTTCGATGATCCCTTTGTTTTCTTCCATTATTCTCACCACTGTTTCTGACGCTTATACACAAAACTACCGCTACGCTTATAAGAAAAGGACCGTGAATGTAGAGTTGTGGAAGGTGTTGTCCATTTCGGCACCCTCGCCGATAGGACAGAACTCGCCGTAAGAATACATTCCCATAACGGAAACGTTGCCCGGGAGCTTCTTCTTAAAGGTCTCAGCCTCGATCGTTACGTTCTTGCCAAGGCTCATGTAACGGGCTGCGCATGATATTACAAGCATGGTGTGATCGGTACTTCCGTCCTCTCCGATCCATCCGCAGATAGTTTCAAACGCTTCGTCTATCGTCTTCTGAACCTGCTCACTGTTTATATACCCTACCTCAAGGGATGCACCCTCGGGAATACCACCGAGGAACATACCGCTGCCGTTCACGAAATTGAGGAATGTGAGGTTTCTCATGGACTCAACGACTCTTCCGCTCGGCTTCTTGATGGTAGTGATGAAAGGTGTCATGATGTAGTCTGCGATAACATTGTTCTTTTGTGAGATCATGTTCGCTTTCTCAAGCGCCTCAACAAAAGTACCGTTTCCGAGTCTGAACACCTGATTCTCGTTTGATTTGGTAACTTCGTATGAGAAGTTTGCTTTACCGGAGATCGACTTAACCTGAAGGAATCTGGGATTCACATTACCGGACACAAATACGAATGCCTGAGCGTTCTGACCGCTCCTCTCGTTACAGAACACTCTGTACTTACTGAAATTGAAAGCATCCGATGCAAACAGACCGTAAATGGGGATATTCTTCCCGAAGCTGTCGATAACGTCGATAACGTCGTCTCCAACCATTCCGGGTGCCTTACCGCCCATTGTTAAAACAAGCTTGATCTCTTCGGGCGCAAGCTGCTTCTCGCTCTGTGAATATACATCCTTGATCTTCCAGGAATAATCGTCGATAGAAAGATCTTCGGCCATGCCGACAGCAAAGTTACAGTCGTCGGCTGACATAAGCATTAAAGAAATACCGCTTTTCTTAAGGCCCTCATCACCTGTCAGAAGTGCAAGTGCGGTACATGCGACAAAAGGAATATCCCACTTTTCTTTGAGCATGGGATAAAGCTCGCCGTACTCGGTATCTTCATCCATAAAGATGATACCGACGGAATTCTTTTGAAGAGTAAAGTCTCCGACCTGTTCGCAAAGTTCTTCAACCGCTGTCTCAAGATCGTCGATCTCTTCCGTGAAAACTACTTTTGATTTGATCATAAAACCCATCCTTTCTGATTATGGTCTTTTCACCCTTAACCGGATCCCACGCAACCAGGATCCGTAAAAAACCATACAGGAAAAGTCTACATTTTATGGATATTAATGTCAAGGAAAGCATTTACAACATGCAGTGTTTTAAACTATAATCTGATCATAAACAAACGACTGTTACGAAAGGATTTGACATTACCAGATGATATATACAATAGACTCCTCTTCACATGTACCCGCATACCTTCAGCTTTACCGTCTCCTCGTCCGCGATATCACAACGGGCGTTTATCCGCGGGGGAGCAAGCTGCCTTCAAAACGCACTATCACCTCCGAAGTCGGTGTGAGTGTTATCACCGTGGAGCATGCGCTCTCCTTGCTGTGCGATGAAGGCTATATCGAATCGCGCGAAAGGAGCGGATACTTCGTGATCTATAGTGAGGACGATTTTCTGACCGATCCCTCACATAAGCATCTGACAGAATCTCAGCCCGGAAAAACCTCACAAAGTCCGGCTTTTCCGGACAGGGAAAAATTAAAGTCACCAAAGGGCAGTAAAGATATAAACGGATCTGTTTACGATCCGGTTTTTACAAATGAGCATCCTCAACCTCAGATCGGTGATTTCCCCTTTTCGGTGATCGCGCGTACCATGAGGAAGGTTCTTCTTGATAAAAGCGAGAGCATCCTTGTAAAGTCACCCAGTCAGGGCAGTGAAGAACTCCGGGAAGAGATCTGTCGCTATCTTGCACGCAGCCGAGGGATCTTTGTTGCTCCCGGGCAGGTTGTTATAGGTGCCGGAGCCGAGTATCTTTACGGTCTTATCGCGCAGCTTCTCGGGAACGAGCACATCTATGCAATTGAAGCCCCCTGTTACAACAAGATCCCGAAAGTATACAGATCTTTCGGGATAAAATGCGATCCCATTACTCTCACACCGGAAGGTCTGTCCACCGCAGAGCTCACCATTACAAATGCCCGTGTTCTGCATGTAACTCCCTTCAACAGCTTTCCGAGCGGTATCTCGGTCGGCATCTCAAAGAAAAAAGAATACCTTCGCTGGGCTGCTGCCGCAGAAGGTATCATCGTTGAAGATAATTATGACTCCGAACTTACTGTCTCCAGCAAAGCCGAGGACACTCTGTTCTCAATGTCGGGTGGAAGCCGCGTGATCTACCTCAATACTTTTTCAAAGACCATCGCGCCTTCACTTCGTGTCGGATATATGCTCCTTCCCACCGATCTTCTTGAAGTGTTCACCGAAAAGCTCGGCTTCTATTCCTGCACAGTGCCGCTGTTTGAGCAATACGTTCTGGCAGAGCTCCTCAGAAGCGGGGATTTTGAAAGACACATAAACCGAGTGAGACGAAAAAAGAGGAGCTTGACTGTGTAGCGCTGAGATATTGCCGAGGTGGTCCCCTGGGGACGGGGGTTGTGGGTCATCGTATCAAGGCGATGACCCATAACCCCCGTCCCCAAGGGACCACGCTTAGTTGTTTTTCACAACCTAGTTGTTGCACTTCTCGCATCGCCCTATGAGCACGGTCTTCCCAAAATCGATCTCGATCCCGTACTCCTCCTTGAGCTTTTCTTCCGCATCCGCGAAGATCTCGTTATCAAGGTGGTATATCCTGCCGCAGTTGGCGCACTGCGCATGCATATGCTTATGACATGAACCGTGTCCTTCCGAATACTGGAAACAAGTGGCATTTACATCGTTTTCCTTATACCTGACAAGCTTCCCTTCCTCGCAAAGGCGTTCAATGTTCCGATATATGGTTGATCGGTCGATCGTAGTCCCATTCTCAGAAAGAGCCTTAACTATATCTCCCGCAGTAAAACGCTTATCGGCATTTGCCCGCAGATAATCAATGATCATATTTCTGGCTCTGGTCTTATACTCACCCTTCATCGATAAGCTCCTTTCGATCAATGACGTTTCAAAGATCTGAGATAGTCCTTATGCTCATCCGTAACCCTAAAGCTTTCGATCGCCTTTTGTATCGCTTTATTATGTGTCCACGGATCCAGTCTGTTCTCTTCAAGTACCACAACGCTCTCATCAAAGCGCTTCGCAAGCGCAGTTGCGAAATACCACGCTATCATCATCTTGATATAGTAGTCTTCTCCTCTTTTATTTGCAACCCAATCAATGTATTCTTCTTTGAAATCTTTCCCGAGGAATTCGTTCATAAGGATGCGGATCCCGAATCTTGCTGTATATACGTGATCCGAGTCGATCCATTTTTTAATAAGTTCGGGGAGCCTGTCATGATTCTTCGCAAACACCTTGGGGCTGGACTGATCACTGACCGGCCAGCAATCTACATACGGCAGGAAACGTTCAACCTCGAAAACGCACTCATCGAAATCCTTTATCATTGCGATCAGGAAGAAGTGCACAAGATTCTCTTCGTAGTATCTGTGAGGAAGTTCACTGAGGAATTGCTTCGCTTCTGCCGATCCCTTGATCTCTTTGGCGATACGACGCATGTCAGGTGTTTTGACGCCTATTATAGTGTCCTTTTCAATATTCGGGACAAGCTTACTCTGAAAATCTTTGTACTTTTCATTTCCGCATTCCTTAAGCTTTTCCAATACAGTCATATAAGCCTCCTTCCCGATCAGCCTGTCTATCTTCGTATCTCGTATTGATTACTTCTCCATCCCTATCCATTGTATGAAAGCTGTCTTGTCACTGCTGTTATACCCAGCCTTTTCATAGAAATGCAGAGTCTCCGGCTTCTTCGATCCGGTAAGCAGCATCATTTTATAGCAATTTTCCTGCTCAGCGATCTTCTTTGCGTAAGCCAGGCACTCTCCCGCATAACCTTTTCCTCTGTGATCAGCATGCGTCACCACATTCTCGACAAACGCATATGGCCTCACATTTCTGGTCAGATTCGGTATGATCACGCATACACAGGAGGATATGATCTGACCATCAATTTCATTCACGATCAGATGATGATTAGGATCTTCAAGAATCTGTTCCCATGTTTTCTCCAAATGCCTGTCATGCTCCGGAATACTGTCTTCATGTAAAAACAGATACAGTTCAAGTAATGAATCCAAATCCTCTTTTACGACTTCTCGTACCATACAAAAACCTCACATTAAAGTTGCTTTCTCATTCATTTCAACAGGATTTTAATTGTTCAAGCAAACAACAGACTTCAACATGCGAAGTCCCCGGGAACATATCGATCGGAACGGCTTTTTTTAGCACAAATCCGCCTTTTATCAATAGTCTCAGATCCCTCACAAGAGTTTCGGGATTACAGGAGATATAGACGACCTTTCTGACTTTTGAGCGAACGACCGCATCGATAAACGCCGGTGTACTTCCGGCTCTCGGCGGATCCATTATCACGACATCAAAGGCGTCTTTGCCCCTAAGATCCGTGATATACTTGGTCGCGTCCGCACACAGCACTCTGTAATTCTTTATTTTGTTGAGTTTTTTGTTGAAAACGGCATCCCTGACAGCCGACTCGTTAAGTTCAACACCCGTAACGCTTTCAGCACGGTCGCACATAAGCATGCCTATGGTCCCTGTTCCGCAATACGCATCAAGCACTCTTTCTTTCCCCGTGAGCCCGGCGAACTCCCGTGCGAGCGAGTACATCTTCTCAGCTCCCTCATGATTTACCTGGTAGAACGATCCTGCAGAGATGGCAAACCTAAGTCCGAGCATATCATCAACAATATAACCGGGTCCGTATATGACCGTGTTGTTATCGGAAAGGACCATGCTCGTCCTCCTCGGGTTGTAATTCCAGACAATGCTTTCGATCATAGGAAACTTCGCGGTCAAAGCCTTTACAAAATCGTTTTTCCTCGGAAACTCTTTTAAGGCGGTAACGATGACAACCAGAAGCTTTTTTTCTCCTCTCGAATGAGCGACTCTCACAAGAACATGCCGTAAAAAACCTCTTCCCTTGTCCTCATCGAATATCGTGTACTTAAAGGGTCCGGCAAGTTCGGCGACACCGGCGATGACCGCGGAAGCAACCTCGTCCTCGATAAGACAGTCCGTCACATTAACGAGCTTGTGGCTGTCTTCGCTGTAAAGTCCGCAGATGATCTTCGAACGCCTATATCCCAAGACACCATGTACCTTGTTTCTGTAGTGATAAGGACATGCTGCGGCAACGATCCTGTCCGGTTTAAAGCTCTTATCTCCCGGTAACTGCGCAAAAAGGCCGCGAATACGGCCCTCTTTCTTTTCCAGTTGTTTTTCGTATGCGATGTTGTTATAGCTGCAGCCTCCGCACCCGGAGGAGTGAGGACAGTCAAAAACATATTTATCATCCATGATCGTTCCTCTTTTCATGCGACTCAACGCTTATGTTACAACGTGCGGGTACCCGGTCCACCCGTTTGATCCTCACAGCCTTCGCTTCCAGCTTCCCGGCGTCAAAAGGAGCAGTATAGGGAACAATTCAAGACGTCCCGCAAGCATGTCAATGATCAGCACGATCTTCGAAAAGGGTGAAAAGAAACTGTAGTTACACGTCGGTCCGACCAGATTAAACCCGGGTCCCATATTATTAAGGGTTGCCAGTGTCGCAGTAAAGTTTGTCGTGAAATCGTGTCCGTCTATCGAAAGGAGTACGGTCGAAGCAGCGAGGAAGACGCAGAACACTGCTATATATGCGTTAGTCGCACGAACAACATCATGATCGACATCGGCACCGTCAACCTTTATCTTCTTGATGGCGCGCGGATGTATGAGCATCTGAAGCTGCTTCTTTATGCTCTTGCATATGATGAGCACACGGCTCATCTTGATACCACCGCCGGTACTGCCGGCGCAGGCGCCCACGAGCATGATGAATATCAGCAGACTCTTTGAGAATTCCGGCCATTTATCGAAATCCGCCGTCATATATCCCGTTGAGGTAAGAAGCGTTGAAACCTGAAATGCGCTCTGACGGATGTTTTCCGAAAAAGCGGTATAATAATTTCTCAGATCAAAGCAGATAAGCGCAACGCAGATCACATATACGCAGACATAAAGCCTTACTTCCGAAAGCTTAAGTGCGCTCTTAAACTTCCTGCGAAGGATGAGGAAGTACATGGCATAGTTTACACCGCTCAGGAACATGAAAACGGTTATGGTCCACTGGATCGCGGGGCTATAAGTCGAAATACTCGTATTGAGAACACCGAAGCCACCGGTACCGATCGTACCGAAAGTGAGGAGCAGACTGTCGTATACGGGAAGTCCGAGAACGACGAGGATCACAGCCTCGACAAAACCCATGGAAAGGTAGATGGCGTAGAGGATCTTGGCCGTATCCTTAAGTCTCGGAACAAGCTTGTCAACAGAAGGTCCGGTACTCTCCGCTTTCATAAGGTTCATGGAGTTACCGCCGAGCATCGGAAGGAGCGCACCGAGGAATACAAATACGCCCATGCCGCCGAGCAGATGGGTAAAGCTTCTCCAGAAAAGATTTGTGCGGCTCAAAGCCTCAACATCTGTCAATATCGAAGCTCCTGTAGTTGAAAGACCCGAAGAAGTCTCAAAAACCGCATCTATATAGTTGGGTATATCGCCTGATATAACAAATGGAATAGCTCCAAACAGACTCATAAAGATCCATCCGAGTCCCACGACAAAGAAGCCTTCCTTAAGGAAAAGGCCACCTTTTTGCGGTTTACGGATCGACATGAGCGTTCCGACAGCAAGACATATGCCCATGGTGATAAGATACGCCCATATGTCGCTTTCCCCGTAGATGATCCCGACGATGACCGGGAAAACGAGGAAACAGCCTTCCGCCTGAAGGATCCTTCCGAGTATGTACCTGACAACACCGTAATTCACACTAAACTCCTCTTTGCACTCGTATCAGCAACTGCTTTTTCAAAAAACAGGACCAAAGCCCGATGACCACAGATCAATCAACTATATCATCAAGATTATGGATCTCGGATCCGTTATGGATGACGATGACCCTGTCCCCGACCTCGATCTTGTCGTGACCACCGGGGATGATGATCTTGTCTCCTCTCGTGATGCAGCAGACAAGCACGTTCGACTTCTTCCTGAGGCTTGCGAGCTCGATGCCGACAACCTCGCTCTTCTTGGTAACGACGAACTCAAGTGCCTCTGCCTGATCAGAAAGCTTTCTGAAATTCTCGATATTGCTGCCCATCGTGTACTGTAGCGAACGTACGTACTGGATGATCAGGTTTGTTGAGATGGTGTTCGGATTGATTATGGTATCAAGATCAAGCTGGTTGATGACCTCGTCAAAGTTGATCCGGTTGATCTTGGTGACCGTCTTCTGGGCATATTTACGCGCAAAAAGCGACAGGAGGATATTCTCTTCATCAATGTTCGTGAGCGCCGCAAAGCCCGAGGTATTCATGAGTCCTTCTTCAACAAGCAGGTCTCTGTCTGTTCCGTCACCGAATATGATGTCGGCATCAGGGATACCGGAGCTGAGGAACTCGCATCTCTCGCGCCTGCCCTCGATGATCTTGACATGGATGCCCGAATCGATAAGGATGTGAGCAAGGTAGTAACCGATCTTGCCGCCTCCGACGATCATAACATCGGAAACCTTCCTGGTTCCTACGCCGAATGTCCTGAAGAATTCATGTATCTCGCTTCTTGACGCAACAACTCCGAGGATATCGTTTTCCGCGATCACAAAATCACCGCCCGGGATGAGCACCTCATCGTTTCTGGTAACGGTTGCGACAAGGAGGTTACAGTGGTAATCGCTCCTGAGGGACATAAGCTTCGTGCCGACAAGCTTAGAGTCCGCAGGGATCTTGTAATGAACAAGCTCGATCTTTCTGTTCGAGAAAACATCGATACGGAGCGCGTTCGGGAAATTAAAGAGTCTTGCGATCTCTTCCGCGGATGTCATCTCGGGATTAAAGATAAGCCCGAGGTCAAGCTCTCTCTTAAAGAAGTCTATCTCGCCGTTGTAGATGGGGTTTCTGACACGCGCAACGGTCTTGCAGTTGCTGGCCTTCTTTGCGATAACACAGCAAAGCAGGTTCGTCTCGTCGGAGTCCATGACGGCGATCACAACATCGGCTCTCTCAACGCCCGCGGCAACAAGCGTCGTGTAACTCGTACCGTCGCCCACAAGTGTCATGACATCAAGATTCGAAAGTGCTGACTTAAGTCTGTTTGAATCGTTGTCAATAACGGTGATATCATGTCCTTCGCTGTTGAGCTGCTCAACAAGCGCAAGTCCTACCTTTCCGCATCCAATAACGATAATCCTCATGTTTTCAAACCCTCTTACTGATCAATTAATGTCCGTTCGCTCTATAAAAGCGAGTATCTTGGCGATCATCCCGTCAAGCAGGGAACTCTCCACCGTAAAATCCGCCGTTCCTTCGTAAAAGGCACGTCTTTTCTCATAAAGAGTCTCGACTGAATTCCTGACCGAAAGAATCCTGCCCTCGACGGGCAGATCTTTAAGGTCTCGTTTAATGTATATGACCACGCCCGTATCTTTCATGGCCTTGCGGTTTTCTTCCCTGAGAATAACACCGCCGCCCGTTGCGATTACAAAGCCGGTCTTCTTCGAAAGTTCACCGAGTATTTCGCACTCTTTATCCCTGAATGCGGGCTCGCCCTCCGAAGAGATGTACTCGGAAGGCTGTCTACCGGTGACTCTTTCAAACTCCTCATCACAGTCGATAAAAGGAGCGGCCGTAGCGTTCGAAAGCCTGCGCCCGACCGTGCTCTTTCCGCTGCCGGGCATTCCGATAAGATAAATGTTCTTTTCTTTGAGCAGTCCTATCATTTGGAAAGCTCCGCATCTATAGCTGCCGCAGCAGTCTTGCCCGCACCCATCGCAAGGATAACGGTAGCTGCGCCGGTAACGGCATCTCCGCCCGCATATACATGATCGCGTGATGTGAGGCCGTCCTCGTTGACTACAATGCCGCCCTTCTTATTGATCTCAAGTCCCTGTGTGGTCGACTTGATAAGCGGGTTCGGAGATGTACCTATAGCCATGATAACGCAGTCAACATCAAGTACGAACTCGGATCCTGCTTTCTCAACAGGGCTCCTTCTTCCGGATGCGTCGGGCTCACCGAGCTCCATCTCGATACACTTCATGCCGCAAACACTCTTTGTATCGTCGCCGAGGATCTCAACGGGGTTATTGAGGAGCTTGAAGATGATGCCCTCTTCCATTGCATGCTCAACCTCTTCCTTTCTTGCGGGAAGCTCATCGAGCGATCTGCGGTATACGATATAAACTTCTTCGGCACCGAGTCTCTTTGCACATCTGCATGCGTCCATAGCCACGTTTCCGCCGCCGACGACAGCAACCTTCTTTGCTCTCATAACAGGGGTATCGTTAACCTCTCTGTATGCCTTCATAAGATTGATACGTGTAAGGAACTCGTTAGCCGAGTAAACACCCTTAAGGTTCTCTCCGGGGATGTTCATGAACCTCGGAAGTCCTGCTCCGGAACCGATGAACACTGCCTCAAAGCCCTTGTCAAAGAGCTCGTCGACTGTGATCGACTTGCCGATGACAACATTTGTCTCAAACTTAACTCCAAGGCTCTTTAAACCTTCGATCTCACCCTTAACGATAGCCTTGGGGAGACGGAACTCGGGGATACCGTAAACAAGCACGCCGCCTGCTGTGTGAAGGGCCTCAAATACAGTTACCCTGTATCCTTTCTTTGCGAGGTCACCCGCGCATGCAAGGCCTGAAGGGCCCGAACCGACGATGGCCACCTTCTTGCCTGTAGGCTCCTTGACAGAAGTGTTTGCCGACTTGCCGGCATTGTGAAGATCGGCAACGAAACGCTCAAGTCTTCCGATACCGACGGGATCGCCCTTAACTCCTCTCACACATCTCGACTCACACTGTTTCTCCTGAGGGCATACACGACCGCAGACAGCGGGAAGTGAGCTCGAGATCGAGATCACGTCATATGCGCCTTCAAAATCTTCCTGTCTGATCTTCTCGATAAAGCCGGGGATGTTGATACCGACGGGACATCCCTCGATACACATGGGTTTCTTGCAGTTGAGGCATCTCGAAGCCTCATCGAGAGCCGTCTCTTTTGTATATCCGAGAGCAACCTCTTCAAAGTTTTTATTTCTGACATCGGGTGCCTGTACAGGCATCTCGTTCTTTTTAAGTGACATATTTGCCATGACTGTAATTCCTCTTATCCTTGTGTTTTCTGTTCAATTGCATGTAGTAACCGTAACTGCCGACCTTCTTTCTCCCGCGAAAACCCGTCCTGTGAAACGGGGCGTGGGACTCCGGGTCAACTTAATGCTTATATGGTCTCAGGCCTTCTGAGCGAAGAGATTGCATGTCTCCTCATAGGCATGACGCTCGAATTCCTTGTACATGCCGCCTCTGCTCATTGCCTCGTCGAAGTCAACGAGATGTCCGTCGAACTCGGGTCCGTCGACACATGCGAACTTAGTCTCACCGCCGACAGTAAGTCTGCAGCCGCCGCACATGCCTGTTCCGTCGATCATGATGGGGTTCATGCTGACAACAGTCTTGATGTTGTACTTCTTTGTAACTGCGCAAACGAATTTCATCATGATAAGAGGACCGATCGTTATGACCTCGTCAAACTGTTCGCCTGCTTCGATAAGCTTCTCGAGAGCGTTGGTAACAAGACCCTTCTCACCGTAGCTGCCGTCATCTGTCATAACGATATAGTTATCGCTTGCAGCCCTGAATTCATCCTCGAGGATAAGGAGATCCTTTGTCCTGAATCCGACTATCGATGTAACATGTGTGCCCTGCTCATGGAACTTCTTTGCAACGGGAAGTGCGATCGCACATCCGACACCGCCGCCGACAACTGCAACCTTCTTGATGCCTTCCGTATGTGTGGCGCGTCCGAGAGGTCCCACGAAATCCTGTATGTAATCACCCTCATTCTTTTCATCGAGCTTTCTGGTGGTTGCACCTACGATCTGGAAAATGATGGTGACCGTTCCCTTTTCCCTGTCGTAATCGGCAACAGTGAGCGGGATACGCTCGCCTTCTTCATCAACTCTCAGAATGATGAACTGTCCGGGCTGTGCCTTTGCGGCAACGAGCGGCGCTTCAATGTCCATCAGTGTGACGGTGGGGTTAAGCTTTTTCTTTAAAACTATTTTGTACATTTCCTTATTCTTCTCCTCCTCTGGAATGTTAGCCTGTTTATGTTATTACACTTACCTGTGTATTGGCGTTATAATTATAACTCGGACTGTTTCATCCGAAGCGTTCACTTCTCGGGCGGTTTCATCCCGAAATGTTCACTTCTCGGGTGGCTTCATCCCGAAATGCTTATATCCTTCGGCAGTAACGATACGGCCTCTGGGCGTACGTGCGATAAGTCCGGTCTGTAAGAGGTAAGGTTCGTAAACCTCTTCTATCGTACCCGGATCCTCACCGATCGTGGTCGCTATGGCATCGATCCCGACGGGTCCACCGCCGAACTGCCTGATCATGGTCTCTATCACCGATCTGTCGGTGTTGTCGAGTCCGATCGGATCGACTTCCATAAGGTCGAGTGCTTCCTTGGCTACCTTAGCCGTGATGCGTCCGTCAAAGCGGACCTGAGCGAAGTCACGGATCCTCTTCAGGAACCTGTTCGCAAGTCTGGGTGTGCCTCTCGACCTGCGGGCAAGCTCGAGTGCGCCTTCGTCGTCGATCTCAACCCTGAGCAGATGAGACGAACGTTTTATGATGGTGATGAGCTCATCGACCGTATAAAAATCAAGTCTGCTCACTATCCCGAACCTGTCCCTGAGGGGCGCCGAGAGCATTCCGGCACGTGTCGTTGCTCCGACAAGCGTGAAGTGCGGCAGGTCAAGCCTGATCGTTTTGGCCGAAGCACCGCTTCCGATGATAATGTCTATATAGTAATCCTCCATCGCCGAGTACAAAAGCTCTTCAACCTGGCGGCTGAGTCTGTGTATCTCGTCGATGAAAAGGACTTCTCCTTCTCTGAGTTCGTTGAGGATGGCAGCCATGTCACCCTGCTTTTCGATAGCCGGTCCCGATGTTGTCCTGAACCCCGCTCCCATCTCCGCGGCGATGATCCCCGCAAGTGTCGTCTTTCCGAGACCCGGAGGTCCGAAAAGAAGCACATGATCAAGCGTTCCGCCTCGGGCAAGGGCCGCCTTGATGTAGACGCTCAGATTGTCCTTGACCTTTTTCTGTCCGATGTAGTCATCGAGTAGTTTGGGCCTCAAGCCTGTCTCCACACCGACATCCTCTTCGGTAAATTGTGTCGTTATCATCCTCTTGGGCATAACTTCTCCTCTTTAAATGCGGGTTATACCCGCATTTTATTCCTCGCGAAACAGTTCAAGTAAGAGTAGTAGGTTCCATTTGATCTATAAGCCCTTACGGACCCTAAGAGCCTCTTTTATGAGCTCCTCAACTGTCATCGTATCGGTGATCTCCACCTTTCCTGTGGAAGCTTTGGCTTCCTGCTTCGAGTATCCGAGAGCCATGAGTGCTTCCATAGCTTCCACCCGTAGGATCTCGCTCCTCGTCTCGGCATGAGCTTCATCTTCGGCCTCATGCATTTCGGGTTCGATGTCTTTATATGATGCAGACATGAGTCTGAATTTATCCTTAAGCTCGATCACAAGCTTCTGTGCCGTCTTGGCACCGATACCGGGCGCCTTTGATATGGACTTTGAGTCCTCGGCTGCGACCCTCATAAACAGGTCTCTTACCGAGAATGTCGAAAGTATGCTCATCGCACCCTTGGGGCCGATACCGCTCACGGTGATCAGATGCTTGAAAACCGCCAGCTCATCCCTGTACAGAAATCCGTAAAGTGCGGCTCCGGCGTCCGAAAAATGAGTGTGTATGTAAAGCTCTACCTCACCGTCGGCCGAAAGAAGGTAAGCCGCGAGAGATCCTGTTACGAACACCTCGTAACCGACACCTCCCACATCGATGATGACGGACCCGCCGTCATGCTCGTAAACCATTCCTCTGAGATACGAAATCATATCTGCCCGAACTCTCCTCTTTACTGTTGCTTTGTCTTAAAAGTACTGCCCCGTATCTTCAATCTGTCATGATACGCGCTATAAAAAGCGGTTCCCTCTTTTGCAGGGATCAAAGGCTTTCGAAAGTACCTTTTTTCAAAACGAAATCCCCGTCCTCCACATATTTAAGGATAAGAGAAGCCTTTATCCCGAGTCCCTCAGCCACCCTGATAGCGTTGCTGTTCGGGTACTTATCAAGATAATCCTTGATCTTCTCGTATATCTCCCTGTCAAGAGCCTTGCAGTTCTCACACGTAGAGGTGTATGTTCTGCTCGGGAAGCTCTTGTTGCAATGCTTGCAGGTACATAACATGATTCGCCTTTCCGCCGAAACGGCAGTTCACGGTCGCCTGTTACAAAAGGCTGGCAAACAGTGAAAGGATATGCTGCTTAAACTTCTCTGACAGCGGTCTGTTAGTCCACTACTCTAAGGTGATCTCGTGAGATAAAGAAAATGTCGTGCAGATGTCTTTCTTAACCTGCTCTATCGTATCCCTGTCCCAGAAGGCAACCTCGCACTCGTAGTGGAGGTAAAGACTTCTGTAATCGAGATTCACTGTGCCAAGCAGCCCGAAGCTGTCACTGATATAGCTCTTGGCGTGAATAAATCCCGGTGTGTACTCATAAATTCTTATCCCGGCCGTTAAAAGACGACCGTAACTGAGTCTGGTGAGCGCAAAAACGAATTTCTTGTCCGGGATGGCGGGTGTGATGATCCTGACATCGACGCCGCGCTTTCTTGCATCTATAAGCGCATTCGTAATCTCGTCTCCGACAACAAGGTACGGAGTCGTGATATAGAGGTAATCCTTAGCGCTGTGAATAAGATACCTGATCGTCGAAGGCACCGGAGTGCTGTCTATGTCGTCAGGTCCGTCGGCAAACGGGATACAGTAGACATTGTTCTCAATGTCGGACTTTCGTTTAAAAACGCTTATATCTTCGTCCGGCTTGCCTGTAGTAAGTCCCCACATCTCGAGGAACAGTGCGGAAAGCCCCCAGACCGCATCGCCTTCGATACGAAGTCCGTTGTCCTTCCAGTGACCGAAACGCTGGAGAGCGTTCACGTACTCATCGGCAAGATTGAATCCGCCGGTGTAGCCTATCGTTCCGTCGATAACAATGATCTTCTGGTGGCTTCTGAAGTTCTTGTAGAGCTTATCCAGGTACTTGTGGACCGGATTGAATGCTGCGACCTCGATACCGGCGTCCGTCAGCTCCTTCCAGAATTTCTTATCCGTTCTGAACATCGAGCCGAAATCATCATAAATGAACCTGATCTTAACCCCTGCATGCGCCTTTTCGAGAAGAATGGGCTTCATTCTTTCCCAGAGTGCTCCCTCAGCCACGATAAAGAAGCTCAAGAAGATAAACTCTTTCGCTTTCTCAAGGTCATCAAGTACCTCTGCAAAAGCATCCTCACCGCTCGGGTGGTATGTAAAGCTGTTATTCGCGAAGACGGGATAACCCTCGCCTGTCAGCAGCTCGGCGATCCCGCCGTACTCGCGGTAATCCTTTTTAAATGCGTCAAGCACTTCGGGCTCGGTCCTCATCTGCCCCTTTACTGCGCCGAAAAGACGTGTGTGTCTCTTTCTGATCTTGCGGAAAGCCGAAGCTCTTCCCCAGATAAGATACATCAGCACACCGGCGATCGGGATCACGCTGATGATGATCAGCCACCCTATCTTGAAGCTCTCGTCGGTACGCTTATTGACAAGACTGCACACGATCACGATAAGTACAAGCTCAACCGCAAGATAAACATAAAGACCGTATCTTGACAGGAAAAACGCAAGCACAAATACAAAAGCGAATTGTAAAAGCAGGATAGCTGCAACAGTCCACGCTCTGATAAATCCGCTGAGATATTTCTTTACAAATCCCTCATCCTTAATGTGGATGATGTCCATACTGGGCCTCATCTGCAAATCCTCTGAAGTGTAAAAACATTTAGTTGCACAATCTATATAATTTTACTATGTTTACCGCAAAATTTCAAGGTGAACACAGATTTTCAGGCATACACTCCGATACAATAACAAATCCGTGGATCGATCACCCCTGTTCACTCCGGAATCTGTATAAAACAGCAGCTTTCAGGACCTCGGGTGAGATGTCCTCTTCGCGCACATAGGCGGTTCTTTCGTTATAATCCCTCTTAATGAGCGGCAGTCCTTCGGGGAGGTCCTGCTCGTCTACACTGAGGAAGGTTCCCTCGCACGGAACATAGCATGTTGCGGGAGTCGCTCTTTTCTTATCTGTCGAAGGTATAAATTCCGCCACAGAAGCATGAACCGCCATATCTCTTGACGGAATATAAAAGTGATCCCTGAAGTCCTTCATAAAAAGCCTCAGGGTGTCTTTTATAAGCGCAACCTTGACCGACAGTTTTCCGCTCTCGTCCCTCGTCATGATCCGAAGGGGACTCTTTCCTTCAAAAACACAGGGCGAAACTTCTGTCCCCGGGATCACCGTAACGCATATTCCTCCGTCCGTGCGCTCCGGTTTTTCGGTCTCAAACTCTCCGGCCAGAAACGAAATGATCCCGAGAAGCCCCGACACGGGCAACATTCCCTTGATATCATCACTGTTATGCAGCAAAAGTATCCTGCGCATTTCCCCGGTCTCGGCGGGCTCGTCTTCGTTCTCGCTTTTATTCATCGCCCGGCTCATCAGGATGCTTCTCTGATATTTCTTATAGACCTCGATCAGCTCGCCGCCGGTGTACATGTCTTCTCTGTGTATCCCGCAGAGCTCCTCAAGAGATTTCTGCTTCATGGACTTAAGCGACAACAGACGCTTAAGAGGAGCAAGCTTTCTGTAAATGTCACAGCTCTTCTTTCCTTCAAAGGGATCGGCAAGAGCGTGTTGTTCGTACTTGGTCTTAAGATACGGGATATCAAAGGTAGAACCGTTAAAATGAGCCATACGGCTCCTTCCTGCCATCAGCCCCGAAAAACCCTCAAGGACCGACTTCTCGTCTTCGAAATCATCGGCAAACAGCTGCCGAAGCACCGTGTCATTACCCTCCCTGAACATACATCCGATCAGATACAGTCCCGATCCTCTGGGAGACAGTCCGGTCGTTTCAATGTCAAAGAAGATCACCTCCGTGGGGTCCGTACCGGGAAAAGCAGCCTGTGCGGCGTTCTCAAAACTGAGATCATCAATAATCTCGTCAACAGTATACATAAGACTCCTACTCAAAACCTCTTGAAAAATAAGAATCCGGCAACCCACAGGCTGCCGGATCGTAATGAGTGCACACGCACTCCGTCTTGCTGTTTTAATCTGAAAAAGATTATGCCTCCTTGGCGATGATCTCCTTCTTGTTGTATGAACCGCAAGCCTTACATACCCTGTGAGGTACCATAAGTGCACCACACTTGCTGCACTTTACAAGGGCGGGGGCGGTCATTTTCCAATTGGCACGACGGCTGTCACGTCTTGCTTTAGACGTTCTGTTTTTCGGGCAAATAGCTCCCATGATTACACCTCCTTCGTGTTGTTCTATCTCTAATCACGCGGTCCGTGATCAGACCGTATGATCTTATTCACTCACACACGAAGAACATTATACTCACGCTTCATGTGCTTGTCAAGAATTTATTCTTCGAATATGTCCATTCCCTGATTCTTTTCCTGACGCTGCTCGCGGCTCTCTATAACCTTGCTGTTGACGCTGTCTATATACTCCTCTATCTGGGAGAAATCGTCGTCATGAACAACTCTCATAAAAGCAAGGAACACCTTCATGTCAAAGTTTTTTACCTCGTCGATCATGAGCTCCATCGTGGTATTCTTGTCGAACGCCGGTCTGTAAGGACGCTCAGAGGTAAGTGCGGCATAGACGTCACAGACACGAAGGATCTTCGAGCCGTCGGGGATGTCGTCACCTTTCATGTTGTCGGGGTAACCGGATCCGTCGAAGTTCTCATGATGATGGAGCACATAGAGCCTGAACTCTTCATCTCCGATATTGTTCTCTGTCAGGAACTTATATCCGAGTGTCGGATGCATCCTGACGTATTTGATCTCTTCGATCTTGAGGGCGTTTGTACGTCTGCCGTAGAGGTATTCGCCGAGCTGAAGCTTGCCGATATCGTGAAGCATCCCTGCGTCAGCCATCTTAAGACAGAATTCTTCGGAGTACGAAAGCTCTTTGGCGAGTCTGTAAGCAAGATTCGAAACAAGTCTGCCGTGATTCAGGGCATCGACGATATCCTCATGGAATGCAGACTTTATCTCAAAAAGCTTCAAAAGCTCCTGTTTGTCCTTAAGCATTACGCTGCTCCTTTCAACTTAAGGTAACCCTCCCGGGGTGATTTCCTCCTGCGGAAATTCAGACCTTAATGTTATATTCTTCAATATAGGCTCTTTTGCGCCCGATCATCTCGTCGATCCTTTCAACGTAGTCCTTGACCGACTTAACATTTTCTACTCTTTCAAACCTTTCGGCACAGTCCCTTACAAACTTCGAGGACGCACCCGCACCGAGTGCGAGGATCATCTGCCTCTCCTCCATGATAAGGATGTTGTAGAGGCACTCCCTTCCGGGCAGACAGTAGCCGATGTTCTCAAGGCTCTCCGTCATGTTCTTCTGCCTGTATAGGTAGTACGGCTCCATACCGTGCTCACGCGCCCACTCGGCTCCCGCGCGGACCATCTCGGGTACACCCTTCGCTTCAAGCCCTTCGTACATCTCGGGACTCGTGGTGAGTCTCGCCGCACGCTTATGTGCAAGCGTGTGAACAGTCAGGCTCTCCGGAGAAAGTTCACCGATCTTTGAGAGCGTGTAAAGGAAGTCTTCGGGTGTCTCACCCGAAAGGCCGGCGATGAGGTCGGCATTAATGTTATCGAACCCGCATGCCCTGGCCATAGCGAAAGCTTCAACTATCTGCTCCGGCGAGTGGGCACGCCCGATGGTCTTAAGAGTCCTCTCAACCATGGTCTGCGGATTTATCGATATCCTCGTGACACCGCTGTCACGCAGGACTTCAAGTTTCTCTTTTGTAATGCTGTCAGGTCTGCCCGCTTCCACACAGAACTCCCTGACACTGCTCATATCAAAGCTCTCCCTTATCCGGGTTATCAGCTTTTCAAGCTGCAGCGGCGACAGTATCGTCGGCGTCCCACCGCCCACATATACGCAATCGAGACGCTTCGTCATGAGCTTCGAAGTCTCCGTGATCTCCTTCCCGAGTGCCTCAAGGTAAGGCTCAACGTATTCACCGAACTTCGAGAGCGGATGAGATCCGAATGTACAGTAATTACAGATGCTCGGGCAGAACGGTATCCCAACATAAAGACTGAATCCGCTCCTGTGATCAAACGAATCGAGCAGCTCGTTCTCCCTGCGCGCCACACGTACAGCAAGTGCGGCCTTTTCCTGAGTAACGCAGAACCTGTCCGTAAGATACGTTGCGTGCATCCCGAGACCTTTTTCGATCCTGTCGAGTACGAGTTTTGTCGGTCTGACACCTGTGAGCATGCCCCACGGCAGCTTTCGTCCCGTGATCTTTACTATCTGAAGATATACGGCACGTGCGACCTCTTTCCTAAGTGCACGTCGCACGGCACCCGGGGCATCCTCTCCTCCCTCGATCTCAATATCGGCGGGATCGGGCACCACGTTATCCTCTTCTGTGTGAGAAACCCCATCCGTGAGAATAAGCGTTGTGCGGGCTTTTACCGTACCGTCTTCTTCCTGCGTGATGATTGTTTCAAGTGTTCCTCCCGCCTGTCCGTCCGGAAAGAACGAATGCAGTAAGGGAAGGAAATCATCTTCCATGAGCGGATCAAACGCGCTGATCCGGATATTTTCTCCTGCCTGTCTCATTCCTTCCAGCTGTCCCCGTACATGTAGGAATTGTTTCTTTTCTCGTAGTCGAGCTCGGTCTGAGGTCCGTGACCGGGATAAATGATCGTTTCCGGAGGAAGCACAATGATCTTGTCACGGAGCGACTCAAGCAACAGATGAGTGTTGCCCGTGGGCAGATCGGTGCGTCCTACGCCTCCTTTAAAGAGCGTATCGCCGGAGAAAAGTGTGTTTTCCGATCCGATATAGAAGCACATGCTTCCTTTTGTATGACCGGGCGTATGAAGCCCCTTGATCTTAATACCGGCGATCTCAAAGATGTCGCCGTCTTCGATGTAGTTCTCCGGAACGACTGCGACTTCCCTGCCGTAGAGTGCCGAGCAGTTCATCTCGGGTTCACCGAGAAGCTGCGCCTCCTTCTCGGAAGCATAAACGGGGATCTCGTACTTTTTGGCGAGAGGCTCCACGGCATAGATATGATCGAAATGACCGTGCGTGAGAAGTATCGCCTTCGGTACGGCCTTTTCTTCTTCGATCGCAGCGATAAGCACTTCTTCGTCATCACCGGGATCGATCACAAAGCATTCTTTGCTTGTCTCGTTCACCACAATATAGCAATTTGTCTCAACGTCTCCAACCGTTCTTTTAATGATCTTCATGAGCCACTCTCCTTTCGTTAGAATGATCCCCGTAAACCTAACATTAACCCATTGATCTTTCGATGTCTATGATACCCTCTACCGTCCTGAGCTTGCCGATGATAGTGCGGAGCATGCCCGTGTCGGGGATATCAAATCCTATAGTTATGGTCGCCGTACCCTGTTTGCTCGTTCTGACGTTCATCGAGGAGATAACGATATCGTTCTCGGTGAGTATCTTCGAGATGTCAAGGAGTACACCGGACCTGTTGCGCGAATAAATGTTGATCTCAGCAGTGAAAAGCTCCGAGCCCGCCTTGTTCTTTGTCTCGTTCCATTCGGCGGGAACAAGTCTCATGCGCTCTTCTTCCGAGAGATTGATGATATTGAGGCAGTCCGTCCTGTGGATGGAAACACCTCTGCCTCGTGTGACATAACCGAGGATCTCGTCACCGGGAACCGGCGAGCAGCACTTTGAGAAGTGAACGGCCACGTCGTTTGTGCCCTGAACGATGATACTGCCCTTCGAGGCAAGGATCGCTTTCTTCTCCTGTGTGATCTCGGCGATGGTCTCAAGGACCTCTTCGTCTTTGACTTCCTTACGGTTATGTTTGTCGTACTCTTCTTTGAGTCGCGCTACGATCTGACCTTCCTTGAGTCCGCCGTGTCCGATGGCCGCATAGATGGCGTCCATGTTACGGTAGCCGTACTTCTGGAGGATGACGTCCACATACTCCGTCTTTGTGATATCCGAAAGGACGATGTTCTTGAGCTTACAATAAGCCGCAACCAGTTCCTTTCCTTTTTCGATGTTCTCTTCCTTGTACTCGGCCTTGAACCACTGATTTATCTTGTTCTTGGCCTGAGTTGTCTTTACAAGCTTGAGCCAGTCTCTCGAAGGACCTTTTGAGTTCTGGGAGGTGATGATCTCGATCTGATCACCGTTCTGGATCTCATAATCAAAGGTGACAAGCTTGTTGTTGACTCTCGCACCGACCATCTTGTTACCGACGGCACTGTGGATGCTGTACGCAAAGTCTATGGGAGTCGAGCCGACCGTCAGGTTTTTGACCTCACCCGAAGGCGTGAAGCAGAAAACACTGTCCGAGAAAAGGTTAAGGTCATCCTTAAGAAGCATAAGGAATTCCTTGTTGTCGGAAAGGTCTCTCTGCCACTCGAGGATCTGCCGCAGCCACGTAAGCTTCTCTTCCTCGGAATCGGGTGTCATCTTGCCTTCCGGGTCGACCTTGTATTTCCAGTGGGCGGCGATACCGTACTCAGCCGTCTTGTGCATCTCCTCGGTACGGATCTGTATCTCAAAGGGCTGGCCCTTCGAACTGATCAGCGTAGTGTGGAGCGACTGATACATGTTGGGCTTGGGAATGCTTATGTAGTCTTTGAAACGTCCCGGGATCGGCTTGTACATCTCATGGATAACGCCGAGCGCGGTGTAGCAGTCCTTTACGCTGTCAACAATGATCCTGACCGCGAAAAGATCGTAGATCTGATCGAGCGTCTTGTTCTGCGTGACCATCTTTCTGTAGATTGAGAACAAATGCTTTACACGGCCGTTGACCTTGGCGGGGATGTTCGCCTGCCTGATGTGGTAAGCAACCTCTTCGACGATCTCATTTATAAAGTTTTCCTTCTCAGCGAGCTTGGCGGAAACTTTCTCCGAAAGCTCTTTATAAACTACGGGTTCAAGGTATTTGAGCGAAAGGTCATCAAGCTCGATCTTGAGCTTTGAAATACCGAGTCTCTGTGCGATGGGAGCATAAATGTCCATTGTCTCCCTGGACTTTTCATACTGCTTATGAGGGGGCTGGAATTGCATCGTCCTCATGTTGTGCAGCCTGTCGGCAAGCTTGATGAGGATAACACGTATATCCTTTGCCATGGCGAGGAACATCTTACGGAGGTTCTCTGCCTGAAGCTCCACCTTGTCGGCGGAATAATTAAGGTTGGTCAGCTTTGTAACACCATCAACAAGGAGAACGATCTCAGTACCGAATTCCTTCTCGAGCTCCTTCTCGTCTATAGCGGTGTCTTCGATGACATCATGTAACAGACCCGCCGCGATACTCTCCAGATCGAGTTCGAGCTCTGCCAGGATTATCGCTACGCAAAGAGGATGGATTATGTACGGTTCTCCCGATTTGCGCTTCTGGTCTTTGTGAGCTTCTTTGGCCACTTTATAGGCCTTCTCGATAGTGGACAGGTCTGTAGACGGGTGATACTTTCGTATCTTCTTCACGAGGATCTCATAAAGCTTTTCCGGCTCAGTAAAATCCTCGGGTATATCTGTGTTAAAGACCATTTCCCCCATATATCTCGCCTTTCGCATCCTTATCATTACGACATCCTTTTATAAATGCCGCTGATGATTGTTATAATTCATAGATTTTATTATAACCGCACAAAAAAAAGCAAGCCTGTGCTTTCGCACAGGCCGTCGCCCCTCACCGAAGGGCAAAAAAAAAACAAAAACGGAGTGGGTGGGATTCGAACCCACGAGACGTTGCCGCCTACCTGATTTCGAGTCAGGGCCGTTATGACCACTTCGATACCACTCCTGATCATATATATCAGTCGGGAAATCAAACGTCTCCCCAAAACCGACTTAATTATATTACTACACACATGACAAATCTGCAAGCATTATTTCGAGTCCGGTCTGCATGTCTATGTCACCGCTTTTGATATTCTGCTCCGTGGTGCCGATAAGCTCCACAGCGTGACGGATCATCCTTGAGTCCATACGTGCGATAAGACCGAGTCTCTTTTTTACGAGCCAGTCGGGAGTCTTGGTCTCCTGCGCTATCGAACTTACGGAAAGACCTTTGTTCTTGAGTTCAATGAGAGTCGCAAGTCTCAAGTACTCATTTGCCAAAAGACGCAGGATCCTCATCGGGCTCTCTTTAAGGTACATAAGATCAGCACAGATCCCCATGACGTTCTGCCCGTGTCCCGCTGCGATCTCGCCGATAAGATCGAATATCCTGTTCTCGGTCTGCATGACACAGACCTCATCGATATCGGCCTTCGTCACACGGTCTCTTCCTTCGGCAAACGATGCAACCTTATCGGCTTCGTTCATAAGATTGTAGAGGTCTCCGCCGACATTTTCGGCAAAATATGCCGCATCCGAACCGCTGACGCCTTTGCCGTACTTTTTGAACTCCCTTGCGACAAAGTCTATCCTGTTCTGTCCCGTGAGTTCCGAAAGGTCGCTCACATAACCGTATTTGCTGACTGCTTTATAGAGCTTTGTCTTTTTGTCGACGCTCTTCTCGATCATGATTATAAGCGTCGTTTCAGGCATTTCCTCGAGTAGCGTGATGAACGCGTCGATCTCGTCTGTGGGCTTGCAGCCGTCAAGGAGGATCACCCGGTAAGGGGCAAGGAACGGAATGGTCTGCGCACTGTCGGCAAAAGCTCTGTAATCAAAGTTCTGCTCGTTATAACTGTCAAAGTTCATCTCAGAGTTCTCGTCGTCCCCGAGTGCCGCCTTTTTTAGCATACGGACACAGTGTCTCACAAGATACGTCTCACTCCCGCAGAGCAGATATATCTTTCTGAGTGAACCTGTTTTGATGTCTTCAACGATAGTCTTCAATGCTGACCTCTGCCGTTAGTTTTTCTTATGTCCTATCTGCTCTCCGAGCTTAACGAGTGTTTCTATTCCCTTGCGTGTATTAAAGAGGATGTCGTTGTCGGGTACTATGTCTTTCTTTGTGAGAAGCACGACAGTCGAACCGCCGAACATAAAGAAGCCCTTCTCGGCACCTCTCTTTACCCTGCCTGCACCGTGATGATTGACGATCTTTCCGACGAGCATCGCGCCGACTTCCATCATAACGTGACGGCCGATATTGTCACCGTCGATCACAGTGTACTCTCTGCAGTTCTCGTGGAAAACGGGCACATGGTCGAGTGCGACGGGGTTGACTGTGTGAAGCTTTCCTTTGATGAATGTGTTTTCGGACTTAACACCCGAATCCACATATGCGTACCTGTGATAATTATCTACCGTGAGCCTGATGACATAGAGGAATCCTCCCGGGAACTCCTGCGTGATGTCGTCACCGTCAAAGAGCTCATTTAAAGTGTAGGTTCTGTTCTTTATCCTGACACTCAGATCATCCTTGACCCTGTAAGCAAGTACCTTGCCGTCACTGGGGGTGATGAGCGCCTCTTTGTCCTCGCAGATCGGACGTCTTGAACGCCTTATCTTTCTGGCGAAGAAATCGTTAAACGATGCATACTTGGCCGGAACATAATCCTTCATGCGGATGTTGTTGTTCAGGATGAACCTGTCGATCGTGAGTGCCGAAAAAGGCGAGCTCTGCCAGAGCCCGACGATCTTGGAGACAGGTCTGCATGTGAGTACCTTGAGTATCATCCTTCCCGGAACTGTTCCGTACAGAAACGGCAGCATCTTTTCCTGACCGTTTTCAACGATATACGTGTTTCCTTTTCTGTCTCTGTACCTCATGTACGGCCTCCTCATAAACGGCTGTTTTAAAACACTCTAAATCGACCCCTTTACCCAAAGATCATCCCGTCAAAATCCCGCAAGCGGTGACAGGAACACTCCGACAAGTGCCGCAAATCCGAACAATCCGATAACGATAAGCTTCTTGCCGTGAAGCTTTACCATCCTGAAATCAAGAACGTAGAAGAAAGCGGTGAGCGCCGTAAAGACGATCATCACGATAACAAAAGCGTTGCCGCCGATAAAGTAGGAAGTAAGAGAAACGATGGGGAATATAAGCGCTACATTCGTAACGGGGAGTCCCCTGTAGGAATCACGGAGCTTTTTGCCCTCGACTGCCTGTCTCTCCTCTTCGGAGACATTAAAGAACGCGAGTCTGATGACAGCACAAATAAGAAGTGCCGCACCGGCTACTGCTGCGGGAATAACAAGCCATCCGCTCTCACCGTCCGAGAGGTACCTCGCGATGTTGTAGATGATGCACGCGGGTGCGACACCGAAGCTGATAACATCCGAGAGCGAATCGATCTGAATGCCGAACTTGCGCTCAGTATCGGTCCTGTCCTTCTTGGTCCTGGCGATAGGCCCGTCAAGCATGTCGCAGAGTCCCGAGATAACGAGCATCAGGATCGCCCACTTGATGTTTCCGCCGAATGCGAAACAGATCGATGTGCAGGCCGACATGACGCTCAGGTAAGTAATGACTACTGTGTAATTATAAAACCCTATCATAAGAACTCCTTCTTCTGAATGATCACTGTGTTTCAGTCTCCGCTGATGCGGTCTTCGCGGTTTCACCCGGGTCGATCGTATTGATAACGGGATCTTTTACGTAATGTGCAAATACATGAACCTTCTTGGCATGTGCTTCGTTGTCCTTCGCCGCTTTTTCACCCTTAATGCTGACAAAGTGAGCAACCACCGTAAAGAGCAGAGTGAACAGCATCATAAAGTAATACGTGATACCTCTGTTAAGAATGACCGCTGAAAGAGCTACATCCGCGTAGAGGGCACCATAAAGCAGCTGGAATACCGTCTCGTTAGCACCGCTGGCTCCCGGAAGGGGAAGCGCATCAACAGCAAGCGCCAGTACGAGCTGATATGCTATAACGTCCAACCAGTTCGGGTCGAGGCCGAGTGCCGAAAGAACTATGAACGTAACCGAGAAGTAAAGAAGTCTCTGCACAAACGTGAGTCCGAGCGCTCCGACTATCATCCCGGGGTGCTTCTTTACAAACTTGGAAGCCTTCTCATAACCGCGGATGGAGTGAATGGCTTTCGAAAGCGTCCTGTCCGGGTTCTTGATCAGCTTTATCCTGCCGCCGAAAGTGATGACCTTTGAAATGATAAAGAACGCGATCGACGTCTTGTACACACAAAGAGCAAGACATACTATAAGCGAAAGTATGATGACCACACCGACACAAAACAGTATGGGCGCATTTCCGATCGCCTGGAACATCGCGACCGGCCTGATAACAAGGAACAGTATAGTCAGCAGAACAAGCGTCAGCTTGTAGCAGATCGTGACCACCGCGATCACGAGTGTACCCATAAGAGGGTCGACACCGTACTTCGCGAGATAGAAAACCTGCATAGGCTGTCCGCCCGTGGCGCTGGGTGTGATACCGCAGAAAAAGAATCCTACATTTGAAACGAGTATACACTTAAACAAGGATATCTCATGTTTAAGGTTGTACAGAATATATCTGACAATGACCGACTCCATACAGACATATCCGAGCACGAAAAGCGCTCCGAGCATAAGCAGGTATATGTTTGCTTCACCGATCTTGCTGAATACCACTTTGATCTCACTGCCTCTGAGCAGGAAATATAGCGTACCCGCTGCAAGCAAAAAGATCAGCACAATATTGAGTGCATATTTTAATGTTTTCTTTGACACGTTACTCTCCGCCTCTGAACACTACAGGTCCAGAATGTGTTCTTTATATTGTTATGCAAATCGCATCTGTAATCCGTATTGATCCGCTTGTGTTACAAACGTGGTTTTCCGAAAAAATTATACCACATTTAGAGAACAGTATAGCCTACTTGCATATCCGTGTCAAATTTATGACAAAACGCTTATGTTTCCACCGCTGCACCGAAGCCTCAGATAACCCGACGTACTCGTCGAATAAACGCTGCAGCCCACATTTTTAAGCCTTTCGAGCGTTTCGGGCGAAGGATGTCCGTATCTGTTTGTTGCTGAGGCCGAAACGATCCCGACCGTGGGACTTATGGTTTCGAGTAACAACCGGGAAGTCGAGTTTTTCGAGCCGTGGTGAGCAACTTTTAAGAGGTCTACCGATAGATCCTTTAGTCTTCCTACATACTCTGCTTCGATCTTCGAAGAAGAATCTCCCGTAAAAAGCGCCGTGAGGTCCTCGCCCACGAACAAAAAGACAATACTTTGATCGTTCCTGTCCTTTTGAGTGTTGAAAGGGTTCGGTCCCGCACTTCTTGTCGGTGATACCACAAAAAGCCTGCTCCCGCTTTCAAGCACGATCACGTCCCCCGCCGCCACCTCCCTGACAGTGCAGGGAGTGTGGGAAGAACCGGCAAGTTCACTTCCGTTGTCATAGGCGTCGGCGCAGATAAACTCTCCGACGGTCATATCGGAATCCTCAAAAAGGTCTTTCATACCGCTTTTGTGGTCACTGTCGGCGTGCGTGAGGATCATACGGTCGATGTGCCCGATCCCCATATATCGCAGAAACCCGCTGATACGATATCTGTAAAGCTTGGAAACATTTGAACTTCCCGCGTCAATTATGATATTCTCAGGCCCGTCTTCGATCACGATACACTCGCCCTGCCCCACATCAAGCATATGAACCGTCGTCCCTGCGGCTGATGGCTTTACAAAGATCAGAAGACACAGCACCAGAAGCCACATCGGCCATTTCTTTCTGAGCGTCATCACGAGGATCAGAACAAGTGCGATACACGCATAATAGGCAAGAAGTACCGCGCCGCTTCTGTGACCGGTAATGATCTTCGAAAAGGGCAGGCCGGCTGTCAGGCTGCATAAACGTGTTATTCCCAAAACAAGGTAATAACAGGGACCCGAAGCAAAGCCCGCAACACCGCTGCCGGCCAGAGCAGTCATTAAGATGCTGATTCCGCCGCACGGCACCAGAAGCGACATGAGCGGTATGACGATCAGATTTATGAGGATAGAATATGGATTAAAGTAGTAATACGTGTTCATGAGCACAGGCATAAGGAACACATAGACTCCTCCGACCGTCAGTGCGCTCGCAGCCACACGTTTTTTGATCCTTGCACCGTGCAGCAGCTCGTTCCCGACTGCTACGCCCGTAACGGCAGTAAAAGACATGATAAAAGAAGAATCCCGGATGTAAAGAGGATTCACTGCCAAAATGATGAGTCCCGCCAGTGAGATGGCGCTGATCATGTCGTAGGTCCTGCCCCTCATACGTCCCACAAGCATGCAGGAGCTCATGATGATCGCTCTGGCAGCGGAAACGGGCATCCCCGTGAACACTCCGTATAAGAGGAGCACGACCGCCGTGAGCACGCAGCAAAGCTTCTTCCTGCCCGTGATACGCATCAGCAGGCTGTAGATTGCACCCGCGATCAGGGAGATATGCATGCCCGAAACAGCCAGTATATGCGCGATACCTCCCGCGGCAAGAGTGTCTTTGGTCTCTTCGTCAAGAAGCCCCCTCTCGCCCGTGAGCACCGCCGAAAGTATCGCCGCCTCTTCATCCGGAAGATTGGCTGTCAGTGCTCCGACCGTCCGGAGCCTCAGATCCGTGAAAACACTCTTTATCCCGAGAATCAGCCCCGAAAAACCGCTCACTTCTCCGTAACGCATATGTGTTTCTGCATCAAAGATCTCAGATGCCGTAATAAGCGCATCTATGCCACGAACGGTATAATACGCCTCCTCATCAAAGTTCCCGGGATTTGAAGCAGGCTGTGGTGCCCTTATCTTTCCTGTGCCGCAGACATAAGTCCCTACTCTGAATGCACCGTTTAATCCGGACGCAGCGGTGACCCTGACAGAACCGTTCAAAAAGCCGTCAGTTCCTCCGTCTCCGCCAAGGCGTTCCGAGCGGACAAATGCATCATCAATTAAATAAACCGTTTTTTCTTTACTGATTGAGATGTCGGTGACAGTACCGAAAAATGAACATTCCGTTGAATTACTTACAGACTCAAGCTCTTGCCTGAGTGAAGACCGTGAAAATACGCTTGCTGTCCTTAATGAAGCTCCAAAAAGGATTACCGGGATCGTAAAGAAGATCGCTGCGGCTCTTACCTCCGATGGACCTGCTCTGCCGCTGCGGATCCTCACAAGCTCAAAGATCGCGCAAAAAAGCGCCGGAACCGATACTCTCGCCGCCGTCCCCGGTGAGTCTCCTATCAGGAGTACAGCGCCGGCGTAACAGGCGAAGAATAAAACCAAGGGTCTGGCGACCAGACGTTCAAGATTATCCGTCAGCCTCACCTGCCTTTTCATTCGCGATAAGATCGGGACGTCTCTCTATAAATCCCCCCTGACCGTACTTTTCGAAAGCCTTACGCGCAGTGCCGTTCACGGTGATCTGAACCTTCATGATGCCCTGAAGCTCGCAGAGTGAATTTACAAGCGAGTACACGGTGAGTTCCTCGCCGATGTTCTCCCTGTAATTTAAGAATTCCTCATTAACATCGACATAAACTATACCGTCGCTCGAGGTGATCTTGTTGATCACTGTTCCCTCGGGAAGTGTCGGAACAAACTCCGGATCGTCACCGGGTCCCCTCACAAGAAGCCTCGAAACAAGCTCTTCGTATGAACTCGAGCCATCGTAAGTCACTATGTAGATAACACTGCCAAGCATCTTCTCACTGCTTTTGACAAAATACAGCGTGAGCTCAACCTCCTGCCTGAAGTAAGTGGTGTCACCCGTATTGTCGACAAAGTCTGTCTGCTTCATGAGTCCCGGCACCACTTCGCCTCTGAGGATAAGTGGTGTATCTTCGACATAGAACTCGACATAATCGACAAACTCAAGCTGACAGAGCGTCTTGACATACCCCGCACGAAGCAGCAGCTCCGTGACGGTAGGCAAGCCGGCATAAGCCTTACCGAAGCTTATGATGAGCTGGCCGTCTCTTCCGAAATAAGCCGAGTCGAGTGGAACATTCCCCGGCAGGAGCTTCTTCATATCCTTGTCTTTCGGTGTGCTTGCGAGCTCATCCAAAACCGCTCTTACCTGCTCGATCTTCCCGAGGCTCTCATCGGGGGCTTCACCGCCTTCCCACAGAAGGGATGATTCCGTCACATCGGTCCTGAAGATCTTAAATGTATCCTCATCCGTCACTTTGCTTTTTGCATCCGAAGTAACCTCCTGCTCACCCGAGCACGCGGTCACCACAGAAACAGCGATCAGTAACACCGCTGTAATAAGAAGCTTTCGAAGTAACGACATGTAACCCCCAATTAATGATCGTCTGACACCTGTTAAGCAGGCTCACCTCCGGCTTTGAAGGACATCGGAACACTGACTATAAACGTTGTTCCCTCTCCTTCAACGCTTTCTACCTTGATCGCGCCGTTGTGCATGAGTACGACGCTTCTTGCGATCGCTAGTCCGAGACCGGTGCCTCCGCTCTCCCTGGCTCTCGTCTTGTCTACCCTGTAGAAACGCTCAAATATCCTGTCGATAGAATCCGCGGGGATTCCGATCCCCGTATCGGCTATTGTCACGCTGAAATACTTGCCGTCACTGTTAAGAGAGACCTTGACACGCCCGTTTTCTTTGTTGTACTTGATACTGTTTTCGATAAGGTTCGTAAGAGCCAGACTCATCTTAACCTCATCGATCATTGCCGAAACATCCCTGTAACTCTCGAAAACGATCTCGACCGAAAGTGACGAAGCTATCGGAGTGAGTCTCTTCATGATCTTCTCGAGAAGAGCATTTATGTTGCAGAGAGCAAGGTGCATGTTTCCTTCCTTGCGGTCAAGCTTTACAAGCTCGAGCAGATCGGTGATGATCTTGTTTTCTCTGTCGATCTCCTCATTGATATCACGCAGAAACTCACGGTATACCTCGGGCGGCGAATCGGGCTGTGTGATGAGAGAATCGGCAAGGACCTTAATGGATGTGATCGGAGTTTTAAGCTCATGCGAAACGTTGGAAACAAATTCCTGTCTGGAAACCTCAAGCTGCTCGATCCTTCCGAGCATATCGTTGAATGTATCTGAGAGCTGCTCAACCTCGGAATAACCTCCGATCGTAACAAGTTCGTCGAGATACCCGTCCGAAACATGGCTGATACTCTCTTCGATCTTTTTGAAAGGCTTGGCAAACTCCATTGAAGAAAGAAAACAGATCACCAGAAGAACGAATGATAAAAGCGTCACGGTAACAAGCAGGAACTTCTCCATGCTGCTTATCAGTACGATCTCATCCTTGAGTGAGATCTTGGCAAAAAGGACGCCCACGTAGGGCTCGCCATCCTTATTGTCGGGGTCGATGAGCGGCATCGAAAGCTCAGCGTACTCTTTCTCGATGCTCACATAGCGGCTCAGTCCGCCCCTGATGGCTTTGATGGCTTCGGTAGATACCATCGTCTTGCCTTCCTCAGCCGAGAAAGAATCGTATACTATCTTAAGACCGCTGTCTGCGACGATGATCCTGCCGTCAAACAAAGATGCGGCAACCGAC
>JAEEGF010865358.1_pt1 | contig 35380 bp, 26 predicted proteins | sample 9134171 | NCBI WGS metagenome assembly JAEEGF01 (sample SAMN16246542, study PRJNA631951) | gut metagenome | biome: gut microbiome; feature: rumen; material: AP-attached | host: Bos | place: Iran: Karaj | collected 2018-10
GATGGACGGACCGCTGGTGTATCAGCTGCATCGCCAGATGCATAAGGCTGGGTAGCCACGTCCGGAAGGGATAAACGCTGAAGGCATCTAAGCGTGAAGCCCCCCTCAAGATGAGATATCCCTGCTTCGGCAGTAAGACCCCTTGTAGAGTACGAGGTTAGATAGGCACAAGGTGTAAGCATGGTAACGTGTTCAGCTGATGTGTACTAATAGGTCGAGGGCTTATCCATAAAGGTAAGTATAGAGAGTTGGATTTAGATAAATCAGTGTTCGGTTTTGAAGGTACAAATTTTAAAGAAAAACTAAAATTATAAAATACTTATAAATGAATTCTAAAAAGACGGTCAAATAGCCGTCTTTTTTTGTTTTTTTATATTTACTTTCAAAAAACTATGCTATACTAAATGAGGATATTCAATTAATTAACAAACGGTTTAATGTTATTTTTCTTTTTTAAACTTCACTTTTTTTACTATTTTATTACGAGAGGTGAGAGAATGGAATCAAAGATCCTGCTTGAAAGTGGTAACAATGAACTAGAAGTTCTTGAGTTTAAGATTGATGATCATTGCTATGGTATCAACGTTGCAAAGATCAAAGAAATCATTGTGTATCAGGAAGTAACTCCTGTACCAAATGCTCATCCTAGTATCGAAGGTATTTTTATGCCTCGTGATACAATGATCACAGCCATTGACCTGAGGAACTGCTTACAACGCGGTGCTTCCAAAGCAGGTGGATTGTTTATCATCACAAACTTTAATAAATTGGATATTGCTTTCCATGTAGATTCTGTTATTGGTATTCACAGAGTATCATGGGCTGATATCATCAAACCAAATGCTACAATTTCAAAGGCAGAAGAGAGTATTTCAACCGGTATTATCAAGTTTGATAATCAGTTGATCATCATTCTGGACTTTGAGAAGATTGTATCTGATATTAATCCTAATACAGGTCTTAATATGGATGCTCTTTCAGAGATCGGACCTCGTCCTAGAAATGAAGTTCCGATTGTTCTTGCTGAAGATTCACAGCTTCTTAACAAGCTTATTGTAGATTCACTTAATAAAGCGGGCTATAATAATGTGAGACATTTTGAAAATGGTAAGCTTGCATATGACTACATCAAAGCTTGTAAGGATAGAAATGAGCTTAATAATATTAAGTGCATTATCACTGATATTGAAATGCCGATCATGGACGGACATAGATTGACTAAGCTTGTAAAGAGTGATGATGCTACTAAGGATATACCACTTATTATTTTCTCATCACTTGTTAATGAAGAAATGAGGAGAAAAGGTGAATCTCTTGGAGCTGATAGGCAGCTGTCAAAACCTGAGATTGGTAATCTTGTAAGTGTAATAGATGAACTAGTTAATGCTTCCAGTGCAGGCTAATATTAACTGACTATAACTCCCTTTGCCTCTCAGTTATGAAACACGTTTTCAATGACTGTTCTGCAAAGGGAGTATTTTAATATTACAAACAATAGGCGGTATTACATCATGGAACAAAATTTAGCTGGTTTAGTAGAAAGCTTTGATAATGTTGTTATAGGAATTGGCAACGAATGGAATTGGGTAAGTAATGGACTTTCTAAGGATGAAAGGTATAGCAAATTATTAGAGTATTGTAAGAAGGAAGACAATAACTGGCTTTTGCCTATTGTGGAATACGAATACGCATATTATCAGACAGATACAAAGATTGAAAAGGCATATAAAGCACTCAAGAATATTATTGGTGATAAGAAATACTTTTTAGTTGCTGATATTTTTTTACAGGATGCTCTTATGTATGGGTTTGATCCTCAAAAGAGTGTTTATCCGTGCGGAACATATATGTACCTTCAGACATCTGACATAGATGATCCTTTATTATTATCAGATAAATCACCTGAGTTTAATGAAATCGTAGAGAAGATCCATAAGATCATTATTGAAAATGAGGGAGATTTTGATGAGGGTACGAATTTTGTAAAACCATTTGCTGATGGAAAAGTATTGTATCTAAATCAGAAGAGAAAAGAGTATAGGACCATTAAGTATAATGAGAGTGCCTATCAGGACAGATGGGCTGATTATATGAAGTTTTTGACCAATACTCTTAATTCCAAGCTTCTTATTTTAGAACTGGGAGTTGGTCTTGATTATCCAACAGTAATCAGATGGCCATTTGAAAAGGTTGCCTTTATAAACAAACAGGCACATCTCATCAGAGTTCACGAAAAATTATATCAACATACCCCAGAAATACAGGATAAAACAGAATCAGTTCAGATGAATTCTGTTAACTATATTTTGCAGGAGAATAATGGGCGATGAATGCCAACAACGAAGAGTATCTCGATAGCTTGCTGAATTCAGCCAAGTCAAGTGATAACCCTCAATCTGCTCTTAGCAGAATGGCAACAAAGGGAGGCAAAAATTCCTCTACATCACAAAGAAACAGTGGTGCAGGGGATATTGGCGCGCTTGTAGATAACTCTAACGGTGAAAACGAGGCATTAAATGATATTGGTAGTCTATTAGACAGACTTGACAGAGATGAAATAATTGATGACAGATTGTCATCTATGTTAGATGATATACAGACACCTACAGATTCAGGAATTCCTACTTTTACTGTTGGTGCGACTCCAACAGTTGATGATGTCAGAGATCCTGAAGAAATCGCTTTGGATGAGGCGATTGCTGATGCTGAAAGAATGGATCAGGAGGCTAAAAGCGGAAAGTTTTCGGATAGTTCTGATACAGAACAGGAAAGGCCTCAGGAAATAAAAGAGGAGTTGCCTGTAGCCAATGAGAAGCCGCCAATTATTGATGAGTCTGCGGAGGATGATTCTCTTTTGGAAATGGCTCCGGAGGTAATGCTTCCGGAGGATGCTGATATTTCGTTGGAAAATGATGTAGCAACTGATGCATCCGAAACTCCTGAAGAAATCTTAACAGATCTTTTAGATGAAGCTCCTAGCAGTAGTTTGACAGAACCTGATCAGGACTTAGAGGGGAGTCTTGTAGATGCACTTGATAATATGCAGGACTCTGAAGGGAAAACTAGTGATGATGTGAACATTGATGAACTTTCGCTAGACGACCTGGAAGCTGCCATGGATGAAGCTTTAAGTGAGGAGCCATCAGATGGCAAGTCTGTTAGTGATGATATTAGTGAGACTTTAAATAATATTGATGGTGCTTCTGAAGGTGAAACAGAGGCTCCTATAGAAGACTCTCAACCAGCAGATGTTGCTGATCTTCAAGCTGACGTAGCAGAAGAGCCTGCGCAGGAGATAGATGAATCAGCTGCTTTACCTCAAGAGGATAGTGCAGCATCTGAGGATGTACCTTCAGATGAAACAAAGGGCGAATCCGATGATGTAGATCTTGCTGAGATGGAAGCTATGCTTGACATGTCAGGACTTATGGATGAAGAGTCTTCAGATGGTGGTATTGAGGAGAATCCTGAAGGCCCTTCAGATGGAGCGCAGGAAGAGGGTTCTGGTAAGGTGGCTCAGGAGGCAGCTGAGGAAGCTCCTAATGAGGAACCATCGCTGGAAGATGCAATAGCCGAGGAACCGGCGTCCGAAGCAGGCGCAGCATCTGATGATGGGGGTTCCTTAGACGGAAGTGAGGAAGAACTAAATTTAGATGACCTTGAAGCAAGCCTTGATGATCTTTTAAGTTCTGAAGAAGGGTCAGGCTCTGCTGATGGTGAGGTTGCAGAAGTTGAGAGTGCGGCAGGTGCTACTGATGGAGAAACGGCATCAGAAGAAGGTGATGTAGCTGTTCCTGATCTTGATGCTCTTATGAACAGCCTTGCTAATGATGAAGTTGAAGATATTGAGAACACGTCCCATCTTGATGAAGAGGCAGGAAGGCCTGAAGATTCTGAGATACCTAAGGAAGATATCTTAGATGCTTTGACTGAAGAAGGATTTAACGATGGTGGAGAGCCATCACTGGATGAACTTGCATCAATACCTGAAAGAGGTGGTGGCGGCGAGGATTCTGAAGAAGATTCCGATAAAAAAGGTAAGAAGAAAAAGAAAGAAGGTTTTTTTGCCAGATTATTAAAAGCCCTGACCAGGGAAGATGATGAAGGGGCTGAAGGACTTGCTAGTCTGACTGATGAAAATCAGCAGGTTCTTAATGAACTTGGAGAAGAAGGCAAGGGCAAGAAAGAAAAGAAGAAAAAGGAAAAGAAGCCTAAGAAAGAAAAGCCTAAAAAGGAAAAACCGCCAAAGAAGGAAAAACCACCAAAGCCAAAGAAGGAGAAAAAGCCAAAGCCTCCTAAGGACCCTGGCGTTCCCGAAAAGGCCATCGCGCCAAAAAAAGTTGCTATTTGTGCTATCTTTGCGGCATCCCTTGGAATTCTTTTCGTAATCCCGTCAATGGTTATCCCTGACAGTGTCACATCTACAAGGGCAAGCAATGCATATAAACAGAGGGAATATACTACAGCTTATAAACTTCTATATGGAAAAGAAAGAACTGAAGAGCAGGATAATATCTACGAGCAGTCAAGAGTTTTGGCATGGGCAGAGCGATATCTGAACGGATATGAAAACTACATTGCCATGAACATGGAAGAGGAAGCCTTGGATATGCTTTTGATGGCTATGAGAAACCAGGATGATCTGCTTGAAGAAGCTGCTAAATATGGCGTTGAGATTCAGGTGCAGAGTGTGTATGACAGTATCGAATCATTATTGTCAGCTAACTATGGTCTCGGCGCAGATGATATAGCAGAAATTAATTCCATAAAGAAGGAAAGGGATTACACTATCCGAATAATGGAGATTGTCGGAACTTTAGAATCATGATACACTTGAAAGCATCGGATATCTCGGAAGGAGTATGATGCTTGATGGTAGCTATTATTGATTATGATGCTGGTAACATTAAAAGTGTAGAAAAAGCGTTTGATTATCTTGGTGCGAAGACATTAGTTACCAGGGATCCAAAAGAAATCTACAGGGCAGATCATGTTGTTTTACCCGGTGTAGGTGCTTTTGGCGATGCAATGAACAAAATAAATGAGTATGGTCTAAAAGAGACAATTTCAGAAGTTGTTTCTAAAGAGATACCATTCTTAGGAATATGCCTGGGTCTGCAACTTCTTTTTGAATCCAGTATGGAATCAGAAAATGTTAGCGGCCTGGGCATTTTGCGTGGGAAAATAAACAGAATTCCCGGTATAGATATAGAGGGCAATAAATATAAAATTCCGCAGATAGGCTGGAATAGCCTTTCTTTTCCAAGAGAGGGAAGACTTTTTAAGTGCCTTGATGATAACCCTTATGTATATTTTGTGCATTCATATTATTTAAGGGCTGAGAACAGGGACGAAGTGACTGCAACAACAGATTACAGCGTGTCTATAGATGCATCTGTTGAGAGCGGGAATGTTTTTGCATGCCAGTTCCACCCTGAAAAGAGCGCTGATGTAGGAATGCAGATATTGAAGAATTTCCTTGAAGTTTAAGAGAGGTGACTTATGCTTACAAAAAGAATTATTCCATGCCTTGATGTAAATAATGGGCGTGTTGTAAAGGGAATCAATTTCGTTAATCTTAAGGATGCAGGTGATCCAGTATCAGTAGGAGAGGCCTATTCAAAAGCTGGTGCAGATGAGCTTGTTTTTTTGGATATTACAGCTTCTAATGAGAGAAGAGCAACTGTTGCTGATATGGTAAGAGAAGTAGCTAAAAAAGTCTTTATTCCTTTCACAGTAGGCGGAGGAATCAGGACAGTAGATGATGTAAAGGCTATTCTTAGAGAGGGAGCAGACAAAGTTTCCATGAATTCTGCAGCAATTGACAAGCCAGAGCTTATTGCAGAATCCGCGGATAAATTTGGCAGTCAGTGTGTTGTAGTTGCCATAGATGCCAAGAAAAGAGCAGATGGCAGCGGATGGAATATATATAAACATGGCGGAAGGATTGATACTGGCCTTGATGCAGTGGAATGGGCAAAAAAGGTGGTTTCACTTGGCGCAGGAGAGATTCTTTTGACAAGTATGGACTGCGATGGAACAAAGGCTGGATACGATATAGAACTTACAAAACAGATTTCCCATTCTGTTAATGTGCCTGTCATTGCGTCAGGCGGAGCAGGAACCTTAGAGCATTTTTACGATGCACTCACTGAAGGCGGAGCTGATGCAGCTTTGGCGGCATCTCTTTTCCATTATAAAGAGCTTGAGATAAAGCAGGTAAAAGAGTACCTGAATGAAAGAGGAATTCCTGTAAGATTATAAATTTGGAGATTGTTTTTATGGCAATGATAACAAACGACTGGCTCCCGGCCTTATCAGGGGAGTTTTCAAAGGATTATTATAAAGAGCTGTTTTCTTTTGTAAAAAAAGAGTATGAGACCCATGTGGTATATCCACCTGCGGATGATATTTTTAACGCACTTCACTTTACTCCATTAAAGGATGTGAAGGTGCTTATACTTGGTCAGGACCCATACCATGAGCCCGGACAGGCCCATGGTTTGTCATTTTCAGTTTTACCCGGAAAGGCAGACACACCGCCTTCTCTTGTAAATATCTACAAAGAGCTGAATGATGATCTTGGCTGCAAGATTCCCAATAATGGGTATTTGAAAAAATGGGCTGATCAGGGTGTGCTTCTTTTAAATACAGTTCTCACAGTCAGGGCCCACCAGGCGAATTCACATCAGGGAAAAGGATGGGAGAAATTTACAGATGCCATAATCAAGGCTGTCAATGAGAAAGACGACCCGGTAGTATTCATGCTTTGGGGGAGACCTGCACAGACCAAAAAGGCGATGCTCAACAACCCAAAACATTTGATACTTGAAGCACCTCATCCAAGCCCACTTTCAGCTTATAGAGGATTCTTTGGATGCAAGCATTTTAGCAAGTGTAACGAATTTCTGGTTCAGAACGGACTTGAGCCTATTGATTGGCAAATAGAAGATATTTGAGCTAAATAATAATTCTTGCGTTTCTGTACATTACCATGTTAAAGTGATGGAGAATTATTTTGTAGCGGAGGATTACTATTATGAAAAAACCATTCGTAACTAAAGCCCAGGTAGAAGATATTGTAAAAAAATATCCTACCCCTTTTCATATCTATGATGAAAAAGGAATTATTGAAAATGCAAAAGCAGTATATGATGCTTTTTCCTGGAATAAAGGTTTTAAAGAATACTTTGCTGTAAAAGCTACACCTAATCCGGTATTGATGCAGATTCTTAAAGCGCAGGGCTGTGGCTTTGACTGTTCATCTCTTACTGAGCTTATGTTAAGCGAAGCTGTCGATGCCAAGGGAAGCGACATTATGTTTTCTTCTAATGATACTCCTGCTGAAGAGTTTGTTTATGCTGATAAGCTTGGTGCAATTATAAACCTTGATGATTTTACACATATTGATTTTTTGGAAAAGACTCTCGGTAAGATCCCAGAGACAATTTCCTGCAGATATAATCCCGGTGGAGTTTTCCAGATGAGTAATGGAATCATGGATAATCCTGGTGATTCCAAATATGGTATGACAAAAGACCAGATCATTGAAGCTTACAAGCTTTTAAAAGCTAAGGGAGCAAAGAGATTTGGTATTCATGCCTTCCTTGCAAGTAACACAGTTACAAATGAGTATTATCCGCTTCTTGCAGGCCAGCTCTTTGAACTTGCCGTTGAGATCAAGGAAAAGATAGGTGTTGCTCTTTCATTCATCAATCTCTCTGGTGGTGTAGGAATTCCCTACAAGCCTGACCAGGAAGGTAATGATATATACGCAATTGGTAAGGGCGTAAAAGAGCAGTTTGAAAAGATACTTGTTCCTGCCGGAATGGGAGATACTTCAATTTTTACAGAGATGGGCCGCTTCATGATGGCGCCTTACGGAGCTCTTGTTACCAAGGCAATTCATGAAAAGCATATCTATAAAGAGTACATTGGTGTTGACGCTTGTGCAGTTAACCTTATGAGACCTGCTATGTATGGCGCATATCATCATATTACAGTTCTGGGAAAAGAAAATGCACCTTTAGACCACGTGTATGATGTAACAGGATCTCTTTGTGAGAATAACGATAAGTTTGCTATTGAAAGAGCTCTTCCTGAGATTGAAAAAGGTGATTATCTCTTTATTCATGATACAGGTGCTCACGGCTATTCAATGGGTTATAATTATAATGGTAAGCTCAAGAGCGCAGAACTCCTTTTGAAAGAGGACGGAAGCGTACAGCTTATAAGAAGAGCTGAGACTCCAAGAGACTATTTTTCAACTCTTGACTGTCTTGGAGTTATGGAAAAGCTATATAAGATCATGGATGGGGGAAAATAATTGCTTTTAGCATTTTTTGCATGTTGGTCACTTCAGTTGATATTAGGAATTACCGTTAGAAATCCTCTAACGGTAGTTCTTTTTGTGTGTCTTTTATTTGCTGATAATAAGGCTAAAGAGTATAGGATAAAAAAGATACCCGGATTATGTATATCAGTGGGACTATCCGCTGTTATTTCATATCTTCTTAGAGCAAAGGTCACAGAAGGGTTTGACAGTTCGCTTTTTAAGCTTTTATCGCTTCTTATTTTAACAGGTGGCCTTATCTGTTTATGCTATATCATTTATGAGGGCTTATATGCTTTTATAAAGAGAGACAAAAAAGCAGAAATTCCTGCAAAATATCAGACTGTTACAAGATTTCTCGATAAATACTATGATTTGATCAATACCCCCAAAAAGGTCTTTGTTCTTTGCTTTTGTTTATGCCTTTTATGCTGGATTCCATATTTTCTATATGAATTCCCGGGAATAATGACTGCTGACTCACTGGTCCAGTATGAGCAGATAATGGGATTAAGGCCATATTCCAATCACCATCCCATGGTACACACGCTTTTGATAAAGCTTTTCTATAACATTGGATTCTTTTTTACAAAAGATGTTGTAAGTGCTATCAGTTTCTATACCGTCTTTCAGATGCTTTTGTTTGCAGCAGCCTTATCAAGGCTTGTTATGGAAATAAGAGTGATCTCCGAAAAGAGGAATCTACTGGTGGAACTAATCAGTATTGCCTTTTTTGCGCTGGTTCCGTTTAATGCTGTGTTTGCAGTGACTATTTGGAAGGATATTCCATTTGCTGCGATTACAGTTCTTTTTGTATGCCATATTATAGAGATGAAAAACGAAAGAGCATCATATAAAGGCTTTATAGTGCTTGGAATTCTGTTTTCATTATTTAGATCCAATGCCTGGTACGCATTTATAGTATGGTCTTTTGTTTTTGTATATTCCTTCAGAAAACAAATAAAAAAAGCGCTTCCATCAGTTATTGTTGTCCTTATATCTGTTGCAGTCATAAAAGGACCGGTTTTTGACAGCTTTGGGGTAGAAAGGCCTGATTTTGTTGAGTCTTTATCTGTCCCGATTTCACAGATAGCAAGAGTTTTAGTTAATGACAGAGAGCTTACCCCCTCAGAAAAAGAGCTGATCGATGCGGTAATAGATACAACTTATATTCATGAATTATATGCTCCGGATTATGCAGATAATATAAAAGAACTGGTAAGAGCCGGAAATGTTTCATACCTTGAAAGTCACAAAGCAGAATACTTTAAGCTTTGGGCAGGCCTCTTACCAAGATATTTTGGCGACTATGTTTCTGCATGGTTTGATCTTCTTGGAGGGTATATTTATCCCGATTTTGCATATGCAGTAGGAGATATAGACGGCATAATGGGCAATGATTATGGCCTAATTTGGATGCCTAAGATAGGCGGTAAGTTTGTAGTTAAGACAAAAGAAATTCTTATTAAGCTGGGAGGTTTTGTTCCAATATATGGCATGCTATGGAGCATTGGAACGTACTCATGGCTTTTGATAGCAGCTCTTTTCATAGGTATAAAGAGAAAAGTAAAGACACCTGAGATGTGGCTTTTATTTTTGATGCTTGGAACGCTTTTAATAGCAGCACCTAATCTTGAATTTAGATATGCATATTCTTTGGCTTTGGTCTGGCCACTTTTTATCAGTAGGGTAAATTCTTCAAAACAGGCTTGATTCATCGTATTTTGTGTAGTATCATAACTTAAGTGCATATTTGTATACAATTATCCAATTAAACACATTGAGATCAAAAAATATGAATCAACAGATTAATGAGTTTGTAGAACATCTTCATAATGTTAAGAAAACCAGCGAGAATACCTGCCTTTCATATAAGCGTGATCTTGAGCGCATGGCGGCATTCATGCATGAGCGTGGAATAGATGAAGTCAGCGGTGTTACAGAGGATAAAATAACTGACTATGCCAACAGTTTGAGGAATGAGAATTTTGCTCCTGCGTCTATAACAAGGCATTATACATCTATGAAAGCGTTCTTCAGATACATGGTGGAGAATGGGAATATCACAGATAGTCCTGCAGAAATCCTGAAAAGCCCCCATGTTAAAAAGAATCCGCCCAGAGTTTTATCTGCGGTTGAGATTGAAGGCCTTTTATCTCAAAAATTTCCAAGTGATGCCAAGGGCAAAAGAGACAAGGCTATTTTAGAGCTGTTGTATGCTACGGGATTAAAAGCGTCGGAGCTGGTTAACCTAAAGCTTTCCAATGTAGATCTGGGGCTTGGTTGCATTCGCCTTCCAAGGAGCAGTGGTGATACCAGAGAGAGACTTATTCCTTATGGAAAAAAAGCAAAAACAGCTATGCATGATTACCTGCTTAATGCCAGAAGAGAAATGATCGGAAGCTGCGACGACGAAGAGTTTGTTTTTGTAAATTGTAACGGCACTTCACTTAGCAGGCAGGGATTATGGAAACTTATAAAGACTTATGTCAGAAAAGCAGGAGTCGATTCTGACATTACTATCTTTACTTTAAGGCATTCTTTTGCAGCACATTTAGTTGAGAATGGAGCTGATGTCAGTTCTGTTCAGGAACTTATGGGATATGCAGACAGCAATACTATTTCACAGTATATTTCCAAAGATGAACAAGTTAGTGACCCATATGGATGGGCTAGAATAAGAAATTGATTTTTTAAGGAGATTAAAATGGCGAAGAGCGAAATCCAAACAAAGAAGTATTCTGAAATGACTAAGCAGGAGCTTATGCAGGAAAAAGAAGCGCTGAAGGCTCAGTATAAAAAGTATCAGGGTATGGGACTTAATCTTAATATGGCGAGAGGAAAGCCATGCAGAGAGCAGCTTGATCTTTCTATGGGTATGATGGATACGCTTAATTCTGATGCAGACCTTTCTTGTGAGGATGGAACAGATTGCCGTAACTACGGTGTACTTGATGGTATCCATGAGGCAAAGGTCCTGATCGGAGCCATGATGGAGAACAAGCCTGAGAACATCATTATCTATGGTAATTCTTCTCTTAACGTTATGTATGACACAGTATCAAGAGCATATACTCATGGTATTATGGGCAACACTCCTTGGTGCAAGCTTGATAAAGTTAAATTCCTTTGCCCTGTTCCGGGATATGACAGACATTTTGCAATAACAGAGTATTTTGGAATTGAGATGATCCCTGTTCAGATGACTCCTACAGGTCCTGATATGGATGAAGTAGAAAGACTTGTAAAGGATGATGAGTCAATCAAGGGAATCTGGTGCGTTCCTAAGTATTCTAACCCTCAGGGATATTCATATTCAGATGAGACAGTAAGACGTTTTGCCCGTCTTCGTCCAGCAGCCAGAGATTTCCGTATCTTCTGGGATAATGCTTATGGTGTTCATCATCTCTATGATGGAAGCCAGGATTACCTTATTGAGATCCTTGAAGAGTGTAAAAAGGCAGGAAGTCCTGACCTTGTATATAAATTCTCATCAACTTCCAAGATTACTTTCCCTGGAAGCGGAATAGCAGCTATAGCAACATCTTTGAACAATCTTGAAGAGATCAAGGCTCAGCTTAACTATCAGACAATCGGTCATGATAAGGTTAACCAGCTTCGTCATGTACGTTTCTTTGGTGATCTTGCAGGAATCAAAGCGCATATGAAAAAACATGCCGCTATAATAAGACCTAAGTTTGAGGCAGTTTTGGAAGCACTTGAAAGAGATCTTGAGCCTGTAGGAATTGGTTCATGGACTAAGCCTAAGGGTGGCTACTTTATCAGTTTTGATGCCCCTGATGGATGCGCTAAGGCTATAGTAGATAAAGCCAAGAAAGCAGGAGTAACTATGACTAAAGCCGGAGCAACCTATCCATATGGAAAGGATCCTCACGATAGCAATATCCGTATTGCTCCTACATTCCCATCACTTACTGATCTTAAGCTTGCAATGGATATCTTCACAGTATGTGTAAGACTTGTTGCAATTGATAAGCTCCTTGAAGAATGTGAGTAATTAAATAAATATAAAAAAGCATGACCTTGATAGGTCATGCTTTTATTATGAATAAATAAGCCTCTTCTATATATTCAGAATAGAAGAGGCTTTAATATTTTATGTTTTATTCGGAAAAAAGGAGTAGCTTATGCAAGTTCTGCAATCTCGAGGAGAAGGCGTTCTGTGTCATTCCAACCAAGACATGGATCTGTGATTGACTTACCATAGATACCGTCACCGATTTTCTGATTACCTTCTTCTATGTAGCTCTCGATCATTACACCTTTAACAAGTCCCTTGATATCAGAGTTAAGGTTCCTTGAATGAAGGACTTCTTTTACAATTCTGATCTGTTCCTTGTACTGCTTGTTAGAGTTGTTATGATTAGCATCAATTATCGCAGCCGGATTTACAATTTCGCGCTGCTCATAGAGCTTTAATAGAAGGCTTAAATCTTCATAATGGTAGTTTGGAAGTGACTGACCATGCTTGTTGCTTGAACCGCGAAGTACGCAGTGAGCAAGAGGATTACCATTAGTTGTAACTTCATAGCCTCTGTAAACGAAAGAATGTGACTGCTGTGCAGCATATACAGAGTTGAGCATTACACTGAATGTTCCGCTTGTTGGATTTTTCATACCTGCAGGAACATCAAAACCACTGGCTGTCATGCGGTGCTCCTGATCTTCTACAGAACGGGCGCCTATAGCCACGTAGGAGAGGATGTCAGCAACATATCCCCAATTTTCAGGGTAGAGCATTTCATCGGCAGCAGTAAGTCCTGATTCTTCAATTGCCTTGATCTGCATATGTCTCATGGCAATAAGTCCGGCATGGAAATCTGTCTTTCCTTCCGGGTCGGGCTGAGATGTTATTCCTTTGTAGCCTTCACCGGTAGTACGAGGTTTATTTGTATAGATTCTTGGGATAAGAATGAGTTTATCCTTAACTTTTTCGTTGACCTTTCCAAGTCTTGAAACGTAATCGCAAACTGCGTCTTCATTATCTGCTGAACAAGGACCAACAATTACAAGAAATTTATCGCTTTTTCCTGTGAAAACATCAGCAATCTGCTGATCTCTTTCCTTTTTTATCTCTGCAAGTTCTTTTGTAAGTGGAAATTCTTCCCTGATTTCATCAGGAGTAGGAAGCTTTTGTATATATTCAAAAGACATTTATTATTCCTCCAATGTAGCTTTATTTTAATCACGTAAGTCATACTATAGCACTTTAAACTGTAAAAGTAAACTTGTTTTTATCTAAAGAATATAAGTTATCGATTAAGGTATTAAGCCTACTTATTTTTTCTGATGATTTTTTCTTCTCATCAGCAATTTCAAGTGCGAGGGCGCTTATAGTATTCATAGTATCATTATCGCACTTTGCTATGGGCAGTGACTCAATTGCAGAGCGGAGCACCTTCATATTCTTAAAGGTATGCCGGTAATAAAATGACATGAGGTTTGAATTGAGTACAGCCATAATGTAAAGAGCAGAGTACCCAGGAACTCTTGGAATCAGTATATTAGCACTGTTAAGAGAAATGGTACCCTTGCTATCATAGGCAAATACGGGCTCATTTGCAATAAATTTATAAAAAAGTTTTTCTTTTGACCGGTACATGTGCTCAGGAGCAACCTGCTGGAAATTCTGAGGGACAAATTTAGTATAGCTTTTGGGCTCATCGTAGAAATACTTATGAATGTCGGATCCTTTTACAATTCCTTCCCATCCATCTAAAGGATTTTGGGATAAAACTGATTTATTGGAACCTGTAACAATTCCAAGTGCAAAATCAGCCTGTCCCTCTAATGTGAAATGAGGAACGGAGAGGATTTTCTCAATAAGCTTGTACTCTTCATTGTCAGCAAGTATATGGAAGCTCTTTTCATTTATTCTGTTGGAGTTCACAACATATTTCTTTTCGCAGGTTATCAGTTCTTTTTTCTCTTTTTTATAGTGCCGAACGGTTATCCTGTCTGTCTGTTTGCTATTAAGTCGTAAAATGATGCAGGGGCACTGGACTTTATCAAAAATATCGCCCAAATAACTTATTCCTGATACGAAAGAATTATTTTCTATGAAGCTTCTTATGGATTCGTGATAATCGGCGCCCAAAATGGTCTCAGGGAGAAGAAAGAGCATATTTCCATTGGGGGTCAGGCTCCTTACAACTTTTTCTACAAAAAGATCAAAGGATTCAGGCTTTCCTTTACCTGCAATGCTTTCGAAGTCCTTTTTGAATTCAGATATTTGTTCTTTGGTAAAAGAGCTTCCCCAGGGCGGATTTCCGATTATGAAGTCAAATTTCTGAAGAGTTTCGTTACTGCTCAAAAAGTCTATGCATCGGATATTGTGCTCGATAGTATATAGTTGTTCTTTGGTGCTGATTCTATATTTAATAGCCAGATTGATCCTTGCAATCTTAATGGCAATTTCATCGATATCATATCCATGGACCATTTCAAGGGGATATTGATCAGCAAGACGCAAAAGAAAGTTTCCGGTTCCGCATGCGGGATCGCATATGCTTTGCATGGTATCAGGTAAGTCTTTTATCATAAGATCCACTGCATAAAAAGGAGTGTAGTATGAACCGGTAGCTTTTTTATCCTGCAGACGCCTAAGGGATATATATATAAGTCCCAAGGTATCTTCAAATGGTACGTAGACAAGTTTATATGAAGAAAAAAGCTCATTTACCTCTATATCAGGTAAATCATAAGGTAACAGACATTGCCTTATTTCTTTTGATATTCCGCTGGATGCCATTAACAAATCAGCGCAGAAACTGATGACTTTGGTAATTTCAAAGGTCTCATCCTGAAATACTTCGATCATGGAAAGTATAGTTTTATAGTTTGGAGATTTTTTGGAAATATATGACCTGGGAATATAGTTTGAGCCAAGTCGCGATTTATTCCTTCTGGATGTGAGCATTTTGGATGAATTAAGTGACTCTGACAATTTTTGGACTTCACCCTTTAAAATGACAGTTTTTTTACCGCGTTTTGTGGCAATAACCTTCCCAAGCTTAATCCAGTTCCTGGCTGTAGCTTCGGAGATACTAAGGTATTCACTTAATTCCGTAATTGTCATATATTCTTCGCTCATGAGGATATTATCAAAGAAATGAAAGTGATTTGCAAGATGTATTAGGAAGGAACCTGTTTGAATCGAGATATTTCTTGTCTTATAATAGGAGTAGTGTGAAAAAATATAGTTGTTGTCTGAAGGAGACCATATGAACAGAACTAAAAAAATAGTACAGACAAGTATAGTTGGAATCATTGCTAATGTGTTTTTGGCAGCATTTAAGGCATTTGTAGGAATTGTTTCCAACTCTGTTGCTATAACAATGGATGCAGTAAATAACTTAAGTGATGCAATGTCCTCCTTTATTACGATAGTAGGTGCAAGGCTCTCAGCAAAAGAACCGGATAAAGAGCATCCATACGGCTATGGCAGGATAGAGTATCTTACAACCATGGTTATAGGCGTTATTATTTTGTACGCCGGAATTACTTCACTTATTGAGTCGGTTCAAAAGATCATAAATCCTGCAACTCCTGATTACAGCGCTGCGGCTCTTATTATTGTGACAGCTGCCATTATTGTAAAGATTCTTTTAGGACTATATACAAAGAAGTCGGGAGAAAAGCTTATGTCAGACTCGTTGGTTGCATCTGGGAAGGATGCATTAAATGATTCTATCATTTCTGCATCAACACTTCTGGCTGCAATCATTTTTATCACTACAGGTCTTAGTATAGAGGCATTTGTAGGAATAATCATTGCTGTCATGATCATAAAGACAGGTTTTGATACATTGAAAGAGACCATTGGCGAGATACTTGGTGCAAGAATCTCTACGGAGATATCAAGAGCGGTTAAAAATTCCATTAATTCATTTCCTGAAGTCAATGGTGTTTACGATCTTCTTATCCATGATTATGGTAATCAGAAGCTTGTTGGATCAGCCCATATCGAGATTCCTGATGATATAACGGTTCCACAGATTGATAAGCTCGAAAGAAAGATTGCAAATAAAGTTTTAAGTGATACCGGAATAGTTATTTCGGGAATTTCCATATATTCTATGAACACCAGTAACCAAAAAGCAACTGAATTGCAAGCTAAAGTCAATGAGATAATAAAGGACTATCCAAATGCTCTTCAGATGCATGGCCTATATATTGATGAAGAGGAAAAGAAAATCACTTTTGACCTTGTTATTTCCTTTAAAGAAAAGGATAAGAAAGGCGTTATAGATCAGGTGAAGGAGAGAGTTGAAAAACTTTATGAAGGCTATGATGTTCAGATAGCTCTTGATTATGATTATTCGGATTGATATGAAAAAGCCGCCAAAGAAAACTTTGACGGCTTTTGTTTTATAGTGCTTTTTGCTGAAGAAGAGATTCGAAAGCGCCTGAATCCAAAGGCTTTGAAAAATAGTAGCCCTGTATCTCATCACAACCTGCATTTTTAAGAAGCAGATATTGTTTAGCGCTCTCTACACCTTCTGCTATTACTGTGAGGTTTAGAAGCTTGGCAATTTTTAAAATACAGTCAAGAAGGTTCATTTCCTTATTGTTCTCGGCGATGCCCTTTATAAAGCCAATGTCGAGCTTTAACGCATCAAGCGGGAGAGTGGTGAGCATGTTAAAGGATGAATATCCTTTTCCAAAATCATCCATCTCGACCATGAAGCCTTCCTTCTGAAGCTCTTTTACAACCCCAACGATCTGATCAACATTGTCTGTGTAGGCTGTTTCTGTGATCTCAAGATGAAGGTCTTTGGTCTCAATTCCATTTTCTTCTACAATCTGTTTAAGATATGATAAAAAGTCCAGATCGAATATATCAACTCTAGATACATTAACAGATACAGGAATAGTATAGCCAAATTCATCTCTCCAAATGCGGATCTGTTTAGCTGCCTCTCTCCAAACATAGCGGTCAAGCTGCCTTATAAGTCCGTTTTCTTCAAAAAGAGGAATGAAAAAGTCAGGTCTTACATCTCCAAAATCAGGATGCTGCCATCTTATAAGAACTTCTGCACTGGAAAGCTTGGGCTTTTCTCCGTGAATGTCGTATTTAGGCTGGAATACGAGCTTAAACTGGTTTTCGTTTAGAGCATCACCTATACTGTCAAGGAGCATAGCTTCGTAGAGCTCTCTTTTATGCATTTTTTCATCGTATATCTCATAGGTAGAGCTGTGGCCGTTCTTGGTAACGCAGTTACAGGCCTGAATAGCTCTGTCAAAGCGCTGCTGCAGTGAAGCTGCCATTGAGGTATCAGGATAGATACCAATCCTTATTCTTGTGTCAGGAGTATTCATAATAGAAGCAAGTTCAGATGACACCTGAGAAATAAGGAAATCATAGTTATCCTGATGATTGATGTACATATAAAAAATGTCTGCGTCATATCTACAGGCAATACCGTTGTGTTCTTTTGCTGTCTTGTTTACGCAATCCCCTATTGCGCATAAAACCTTGTCCCCGTATCCTCGACCATATAATTCATTGATCAAGTGAAATTTATTATAATTTAGTACAATAGCATCTACTCCCTGTTGAGGATGCAACTTGTCGTATTCCGTAGCTCTTGAAAAAAATTGCTCTTTTGAATAGAGCCCTGTCAAAGGATCTAGGGCGGTGGGTCTTTTTACTCTTCCTATCATAAAAACACGTGTCCACTCCTTTGCATATGCTTTTTTTCTAAATTATACATACAAAAAAAACAAAAATCATAAAGTTCGCAAAAAAATCACAATTTGATGGTATGATTTAGGATTTTGACTAAAATTTTAACCCAAAGATTGTGATATTTTCTAAGAAAAATCAATAAATAGCACAGTATTATCTGAAAATTAGAACACTTGGTTTTGGCGTAAAAATAGGCTATATTGTAATTATCGAGGGTGAGTGTATGAAGAAGATACCATATGGCGGAATTACTAATATTTCTAAATATCTTTTTGAAAAATATGGAGAAAAAGGCGTTTTTGTAAAGCGTGGAAGAGCTATTGTGATGAATAGCAGGTCAATGGCTCAGATAAGTGGCAGAGTTACCAGAAACTGTTCTGTGGTTGCCGTTACCAGAGTTCTTGATTATTATGGAAAAAAAGGTCTTGTTCCGGGAATCTCCGATGATATTTCACAAACTTATAAAATTGTTGAGGAAATTGCTGAAAGTTATGGTTATACTGATAAAAGAGGTACCATACCATTTTTTATTTCAGGAATAGCAAAAGAAGCTTTTGCAACCTACGGTGTCAAGGCAAAATGCAAGGGAGTATATGTTTTTAGTTTTGAAAAACAGGTAAAAGAGGAAATTTCAAATGGCAGACCTGTTATTATGAATATAGCAAGAGGTTTTTACAAGGACCATACTATAGTTGTTGTGGGATACAGTATATGGCGTGTTAAGGGAAAGGAATATCCTATCCTTAGAGTTATAGATGGCTGGAAGAGCGGATATCACTATATAGACTATGAGGCCTTTTCCAGAGATTTTTCTCAATCTGTATTTGGCTCATTTAATACGATAAAGGTTATATGATAGGGGATAAAAATTGAAAAAGAAAGTATTTATCATATCGGCAGTCCTGGTAGTTCTAGTTGTTGCCGTTATGATTATAAACCACAATGTTCATAAAGAGTTCAATTCATCCAGGAGGGACGAATATGTGCCGAATGTGGATGAAGATCTGAGCGTTGTCGATGGAAGTATAACAATTTATGATGAGGGCGCAACAAAAGAAAAATCCGAACCTGCAGGTCATGAAGCTGTTATAGGAGAAAGCATAAACAGTCCTACATCATTGGATGTACAAAACGTACGGGAAATTGTGATTCCTGAGGCAGTGACGATTGCTGATGGTGATCCAGGTAAATTTTACAGCAATGAAGACTTTGCAGATGTGATTCCGGCAGATATTTCAACATTTTCAGAAAATGATCTTCCGGCGAAATATGATTCAAGAGATGCAGATGGAAAGCGTTTTGTTACCGCACCGGAAGATCAGGGGTATTCTTATCTTTGTTGGACCTACGCGGCGCTTGGAGCGATTGAGAGCGATATATTAAAGCATAATGAAAGTATAAACTATACCGACATAGATCTGTCTGAAAAACACCTGGCTTACTACAATGTTCATAAGGCAGACGAAGAAAACACAGGATATATAGAGAATGATTACAGAGAACTTGTAAACGCTGACAATGAAGAGGGGGCTTGGATATTTGATTATGATTCCGGTTATGTTGCTGTAGGTGGCGTTACAGACTATTGCATAAGTCTACTGACTGCGTGGAAAGGCCCGGTTCCTGAAAAAGGAAATGATAAATTTAACAGTATGTACGGACAGGATTTTCTTTTTAAAGAAAATGGAGAAAAACCATCAGATAGCTATGAGAGCAGCTATCATGTCCAGGATGTAAGCCAGATCTGCGCATCTGTTCAAAACAGAGAATATGTAAAGCAGATGATCTATGAGCATGGGGCTGTTACAGCCGGAGTAAATGCGGATACTATTTTTTGGAAGAATCATAATAAAAATCTTTATTCATACTTTGATGGAGAAAAGGTTCCGACAGCAAATCATGAGATCCTAATTGTGGGGTGGGATGATGATTATCCTTCGTCTGAGTTTGGTGGGAAACCAACTGGTGACGGAGCCTGGATATGTAAGAACAGTTGGGGCAGTAATAGCGGCGAAGGCGGATTTTTCTACCTTTCATACTATGATGAGACTACCTGTTCAAGTAGTGTAGCTGCTTATAGCGTCGCGTTACCTGAATCTGAAGACTGGTATGACAATAATTACCAGGCAGCAGGCTTTATTACTAATCTGGTAGATACGCTTGATGATGATAATAACTATGTATATGCACTTACAGGCTCAAACAATCCATATGGAATAATGTATACGGCTTTGGGAGATGAAAAGCTTGAAGCTATCGGGCTTATGGCAATTGACAGTTACCAGCAGTATGAAGTTGATATATATATAAATCCTGAATTTGATGAAACAGGTATTGATATTTCGAGTTTAAAAGAACCTTCATGTACTCAGAAAATTTCTGCGATCAGTGGTGGGTATCATACATTTGAACTTGATAACAGCATTAACCTGGAAGCTGGAGATAATTTCTTTGTATTTATAAGGCCTTATTCAAATGGCAGACTTGTCTTTGAAAAAGCAGATGATTATGTGAGCGAAGCTAATTATGACGAATGGAATAATCTCACAGGAAACATTCACAATCACTATGAAGCAAGTGGAGCATCATATTACATATCTGATGATGGGAAAATGATGGAAAAGCTAGGCGATAAGGATTTCTTTGTTAAAGCCTATTCTAAAAACAGATAATAGAGCATAACAACAAAAGAGAGACGATGGGGAGTCGTCTCTTTTTGCTTCACAAGATTTTTTTGGGAGGAGGGCTGCTAATTGGGGAGATTAACAGCCCAGGTATGAAAAAAGTTTTGTTGGGGGAGTGAGAATTTTTATTCTCAATAGATATATCGGTGGGTTAATAAAATACTTAACAGTTTTTTGATATAAAATATCTACGAATTAAAACACATTATTTTGTGCAAAAGTGTTAGAACAGACGTTTGAAATCTAGGCAGAAATGTGTTATATTGTGTTTAGTAAAAAGTGAGGTACAAGATATGGCAAAGAATGAAAAAGAACTTGAAGAGATAAGTACAACAGACAAACTTAAGGCTTTTAAAACTCTAAAAGATTCGGGATTGCGTGTAGAATTTAATGGCAGTGGCGTTCCAACTGTTATTTGCGCCGGTGCTGATGAAATAGATAAAACATTAAAAAATGTCAAAAAGTTGCTGAAGGAGATCAGATATACAGGAAGCTTTGGCGTCAGAGCTCCCAGAAAGACCGATATGATAGGAACTGAGGAAACTTCAGAAGTAGCAGAAGAACTTACAGAAAAGAACGAAGAAATCGAGACTCTTACAGCATAAAACCCAAAAGAAAAACCACCTTAATAGGTGGTCTGTTTTTTGGGAGGAGGGGTCGACCAGTGGGGAGCCGATCGACCCGGTATGAAAAAAGTTTTGTTGGGGGAGTCAGAAGTTTTTCTTCTGATAGATTATATAATAAATGCTAAATTTGGACAAAATATGTACGATTTATAAATTAAAAATAAAGTAAATCGAAATAATAAATAATATAGTAACGAAATATAGTTTATTTCTTTCTTGTGGATTATTATTAAAGAGACAATACAGATTGTATCTGAATATAAAATAATGTATTATAGAATTCGTATTTGCTTTTAAATACAGATAAGTTTTGTGAGGAGATATTTTTTGAAATGAGTAAGATTATTTTAACTGGAGATCGTCCTACAGGTAAGCTTCATGTTGGACATTATGTGGGATCACTTCGCAGAAGGGTAGAGCTTCAGAACTCGGGGGAGTTTGACAAGATATTTATTATGATCGCTGATGCTCAGGCACTTACAGATAATGCTGATAATCCTGAGAAAGTTCGTCAGAATATTATAGAGGTTGCACTTGATTATCTTTCAGTGGGCCTTGATCCGGCTAAATCAACACTGTTTATTCAGTCTCAGATCCCTGAGCTTACTGAGTTGACATTTTATTATATGAATCTTGTTACAGTTTCCAGACTTCAGAGAAATCCTACAGTTAAGTCTGAGCTTCAGATGAGAAACTTTGGAACAAGTATTCCTGTCGGATTCTTTACATATCCTATAAGCCAGGCAGCTGATATTACAGCATTTAAGGCTACAACTGTTCCTGTTGGTGAGGATCAGGAGCCTATGCTTGAGCAGTGCAAGGAAATTGTTAGAAAGTTTAATTCAGTATATGGCGAGGCTTTGGTTGAGCCTGAAATTCTTTTACCTGATAATGCAGCATGTCTGCGTCTTCCTGGTATAGACGGCAAGGCCAAGATGAGTAAGTCTCTTGGCAACTGCATCTACCTTTCAGAAGAGCCAGATTCTATCAAGAAAAAGGTTATGAGCATGTTCACAGATCCTAATCATTTAAGAGTTGAGGATCCTGGTCAGGTAGAGGGTAACCCTGTATTTATTTATCTTGATGCTTTTGCAAAGGATGAACATTTTGCTGAGTTTGCTCCTGAGTACTCATGTCTTCAGGAGATGAAAGACCACTATCAGAGAGGCGGTCTTGGAGATGTTAAGGTTAAAAAGTTCCTTAATAACGTTATCCAGTCGGAACTTGAACCTATCAGGAACAGAAGAAAAGAGTTCCAAAAAGATATTCCATATGTGTATGATGTGCTCAAAAAGGGAAGCGAAGTAGCTAAAGAAGTTGCGGCTCAGACTCTTTCAGATGTTAAAGACGCAATGAAGATCAACTACTTTGACGATAAAGAACTAATAGCTATGCAATCTGCAAAATATGAGGAGACGGTTGACTAATGAAGAACATATTATTTGTAGCTTCTGAAGGTGTACCATTTATCAAGACCGGCGGTTTGGCTGATGTAGTAGGCTCACTGCCAAAAAACATTGATAAGAGATATTTTGATGTTCGTGTAGTATTACCATTATACAAATGTATTAATCAGCAAATGAAAGAGAAGATGGAGTATATCTCCAACTTCTATATGGACTTTCACTGGAAAAATGAATACGTTGGTATCTTTAAGGCTGAGGTTGACGGAATAAAGTATTATTTCATTGACAACGAATTCTACTTTAATGGAATGAAACCTTATGGAGATGACGTAGTATTTGAAATCGAGAAGTTTGCTTTCTTTTCTAAAGCAGCTCTTTCTATTCTGCCTGTTATTGATTTCAGACCTGATATTATTCACTGTCATGACTGGCAGACAGGACTTGTTCCTGTTTATTTAAAAGAGAGATTCCAGGGTAGCGAGTTCTATAGAGGAATCAAGGCAATAATGACTATCCACAACCTGAAATTCCAGGGTAAATGGGATATTAAAACAGTTCAGGATATTACCGGATTACCGGATTATTTCTTTGCACCTGATAAACTTGGACTTTTCAAAGATGCTAACCTTCTAAAGGGCGGTATTGTTTACTCAGATGCGATCACAACTGTTAGTAAGGCATATGCAGAAGAAATCAAGACTCAGTTTTATGGTGAAGAGCTTGATGGACTTCTTCGTGCAAGAGCCGGAGATCTCAGAGGTGTTGTAAACGGAATCGACTATGATGAGTTTAACCCATCAACAGATAAGTACATTCCTTACAAATACAATGCGATCAATTTCCGCAAGGAAAAGGTTAAGAATAAGCGTGCTTTGCAAAAAGAGCTTGGTCTCAAGGAAGATGATAAGTGCATGATGATCGGTATTGTTTCAAGACTTACTGATCAGAAGGGCTTTGATCTTATCAACTATGTTCTTGATGAGTTGTGTCAGGATGCGGTTCAGCTCGTTGTTCTTGGTACAGGTCAGGAGCAGTATGAAAACTCCTTCAGACATTTTGACTGGAAATACAATGACAAAGTTTCTGCCAATATTTATTATTCAGAGCCTATGTCGCACAAGATATATGCAGCTTCTGATGTGTTCCTTATGCCATCTCTGTTTGAGCCCTGTGGACTTTCTCAGCTTATGGCGTTAAGATATGGTACAATACCGATTGTAAGACAGACAGGTGGCCTTATTGATACTGTTGAACCTTACAACAAGTATGAGAGTACAGGTACAGGATTTGGATTCCTAAACTATAATGCTCATGAGATGCTTGGCACCATCAGAGAAGCAGAGCATGTATTCTACGACCAGAAGCGTGAATGGAACAAGATGATAGACCGTGCGATGGCAGTTGACTTCTCTTGGAAAGTTTCCGCAGAAAAATATCAGGAGATGTACGATTGGCTACGCCCTTGACCTAATTTATGAAAAGTAGTATTAACGAAAATAATTCCAAAAAGAATCTTTTAAAGCAGGCTGGTATTCTTGCGATCGCAGGTATTATCTCAAGAATTATCGGCCTGTTATATGGTAGTCCGCTGGCAGCAATCATAGGCGATGAAGGAAATGGCTATTATGGAGCTGCTTATGCGGTGTATACCATAGTTCTTTTAGTATCTTCATATAGCATTCCATCTGCTATGTCCAAGATTATTTCAGGTAAACTTGCTGTAAAAGAATATAAAAATGCTCATAAGATTTTTAAGTGCGCCATTATCTATGTTTTGATCGTTGGCGGCGTAGGAAGTCTTGTGCTGTTTTTTGCTGCAGATATTTTGGTTGCCGGAAGATCTGCTACAGTCCTTAGATTTTTTGCACCTACAATATTCCTCTTTGGATTTTTGGGAGTTTTACGAGGCTATTTTCAGGCGCACAGGACTATGGTACCAACATCTGTTTCCCAGCTTCTTGAGCAGATATTTAATGCCATCGTCAGTGTTGGAGGGGCTCTTATTCTTACAAGCATTGCAGGAGAAGAGGATCCATCAAAAAGAGCAGTTTTCGGTGCTATAGGAAGCGCACTTGGAACAGGAGCAGGAGTGCTTATAGCGCTTTTGTTCATGTTATTTGTCTACAATGTAAACCGGCCTGATATCAAGAAAAGAATTCAAAAAGATACTCATGATGAAATGGGCAATTCAGAGATATACAAAATGATATTCCTGATCGTGACTCCTTTTATCTTAAGCACTTGTATTTACAACCTTTCAACATTCTTAAATTCAACGTTATTTAGCAGAATTCTTATGCATGTGAAAAATATGGATGAGAGTGCAGTTGCGTATATGTATGGCATATTCAACAGAAAAGCTATGGTTATCACAAACCTTCCAATTGCTCTTGCAAGTGCTGCTGCTTCAGCTATGATTCCTGAAGTATCAACAACGTTTGCAAAAGGTGATACTGAAGGCGCGGGTAGTACTGTATCAAGGGTGACAAGAGTTATTCTGATGATTTCCATTCCTTGCGCAGTTGGGCTTTTTGCCCTGGCAAGACCTGTTATGATGATTCTTTTCCCTCAGAGGGCTTCGCTTGATGAGGCATCAATGCTTCTTAGATTTCTTGCCATAACTGTAGTATTTTATTCGCTCTCTACAGTTACCAATGCGGTTCTTCAGGGAATTGGACGTGTGAATGTTCCTGTGCTAAATGCTTTATTTGCGCTTATTTTGCAGACAGTGGTTCTTAGCATTCTTCTTATCTATACTGATCTGGGCGATATTGCTCTTTGTATTGTGACAATACTGTACTCATTTATGATGTGTGTGCTAAACAATGTCTTTATGCATAAATACCTGCCTGTGCATTATGACCTTAAAAAGACTTACCTGTATCCATCTGTTTCGGCACTGGTAATGGGAGTAGCAGCTTTTGGCGTTTATGAGCTGTTCGAATTATTATTTGGCTTTATTATTTCGAGTAAGTATTTTGCCAATCTTTTTGCTACATTTGTTGCGGTATTTGTTGCAGCTTTTGTCTATTTCGCGGTTCTTATAAAGTCAGGCGGAGCAACAGAAGATGATATTAAGAGATTCCCTAAGGGGGCATCTATAGCCGGTATTCTAAAAAAGATAAAACTCTTGTGATGCATTGTGTTTCATTTTGCATGCAAGTTTTAATGACATTATGGAGGTAGAGACCTAATGAAAAAAGCAAATTTAAAAAAGTATACGGATTTTATAGTAAAAGAGACATCAGATCTTTTGAACATCGATTCTCCGACAGGATATACAAAAGATGCTGCAGCCTGGGTAAAAAAAGAGTTTGAAAAGCTCGGTTTTAAGGCTGAACTTACTAATAAGGGCGGCGTAATAGTGGATCTTACAGGAAAGGATAAAAAGAATGGCCTTCTTTTAGAAGCTCATACTGATACCCTTGGCGGAATGGTCGCTACTATTAAGTCAAATGGAAGACTTCAGCTTACAAATCTTGGCGGAATGAATCCTAATAATGCTGAAACTGAGAATGTTCGAGTTGTTACGAAATTTAATGGCATTTATGAAGGAACTTTCCAGCTAAACAATGCATCTATTCATGTAAATGGTGATTATGATGACACAAAGAGATCATGGGATAGCTGCGAAGTTGTTCTTGATGAAGATGTAAAGACAAAGGAAGATACAGAAAAGCTTGGAATCTCTGTTGGTGACTTTGTATGTTTTGAGCCAAATGTCAGAGTTACAAAGACAGGTTATATCAAATCAAGATTCCTTGATGATAAGCTCAGCGTTGGAATCCTGCTTGGTCTTGCTAAGTATATAAAAGACAATAAGATAACTCCAAAGAGAGCTCTTTATGCACATATTACAGTATTCGAGGAAGTTGGACACGGCGGAAGCAGCAGTGTTCCTGAAGGCTGCACAGAGGCAATTTCAGTAGATATGGGTTGCGTAGGAGAAGGACTTACATGCACTGAGAAGCAGGTATCTATATGCGCAAAAGACAGCGGCGGCCCTTACAGCTACGATATTGTACAGGGACTTATCAAGGCTGCTATGGACAGCGGAGCAGATTATGCGGTAGATATTTATCCTCATTACGGTAGTGATGTAGAAGCAACCCTTCGTTCAGGTAATGATTTAAAGCATGGTCTTATTGGCGCCGGAGTGTATGCTTCTCATGGATACGAAAGAAGCCATAGGGATGGAGCAGAGAATACATTAAGACTTCTTATTCAGTATTCTCTTTGATCGGTTAATATAATTAGTTTCCAAAACTTCTTGCATTGGTTATTGAAAGAAAGATATCCATTGCAAGAAGTTTTTTTGTTAAATATTTATTTAACAAAATGCACAATGGAAAATTGCCTTAATTTTGCGGATTTTACGTAAACCATTCGAAAAAATGACAATAGTTCACAAATTGAACAAAAATTATAGATTAATAATTAACAAAGATATCACAAAAAAGACACATATTTTGTAATTTAATTTACTAATTAGGGAAAATACGAGCAAAAAATTTGCCGATTTAGACATGGTGCGGCTTTGCGGGGTTTTATATAATTTCTCTTGTAATTTTTTTAATTGGAGGAGAAAAAATGTATAAAAAAGCACTAATCAATCTAACAGCCGTTACTATGGCAATGTCTGTAGCATTCGGCGTATCACTTACTGCATTCGCAGCGGATGGGGATCCGGCATCTGTTCCAGAGAGATTTGATGAAACCTGGAAGCAGACAACAGGTGATAAAGAAGTAAAAGCTGATTACGTAGGGGATGTGGTAACTAACAGCGGTGATGAAGCCTGGTCTACCGTTTATGCTGACGGAAAAAACGTTGAAGTTGATGTAACCGGAAACGTAGAGAACCAGTCAGATTATTGGAGAACTGTTGGTGCAATCAATGGTGGAGAAGCAACTGTAAATGGTGATGTATCATCTCCCAATTTAACAAATGACAATCGTGGCGCTGCTGAGGCTTATGCAAATTCTTCTGTCACAATTAATGGTAATGTAACATCAAATAGTAATGGAATTAAAGCAAATGGAGTAAATGCTACTATTACTGTTGGCGATCCTTCTGGTGATGACAGCAAGGGAAATGTTACCGCAGAAAAAACTGCAATTATAGCAAGAGATCAATCTACTATTAAAGTTTACGGCGATGCCACTGGTGCTACCGGAATTGATATGAATAACTATTCAAAGGTCATTGTTGAGGGAGATGTTTCATATACTGATAATGGTATTGTTATTGATGAAAAATCACCCATTAGTGGTGAAAAGGTAGAAATCCTCGGTACCCTTAAGGATACTACTGATTCCAATGAGAGTGCTGCTATCGTAGTAAAACCTGGAGAAGACGATAATTCTCTTGAAATCATAAACAAACTTCCTCAGATCGTTGTATATGAAATCACAGATGATACTAATCTTGTAAGTGTAGTGACTGATGATGATAGTATCAGCAAGGATGTAGAAAAATATATCAAGAATCATATTCAGTACATTGTAAAGCATGATGAAGAAGATAACAGTGCGATCAAGTATTTTTCACAGAACGGACTCAGATCATACACATCTATATCAGATAAGGAAGTTGTTGATCTTGATGCAAGTGTTATTACAATGACTATTAATTCAGCTATTCAGGTTGCAGTTCAGGAAGGATACTCTGTTACTGCAGGTGATAATGTAACAGTTACAGATTTAGGAAATGGTGTATTTGAAATTCGCCTTGATAATAATAAGGGTGGTGTTTATGTAAAAGCACATCTTATTGGCGGCAGAGTAGTTGCTGAGAGTACAGAAACTGTAAGTGACGATGAACCACATACAGAGTCTGAAACTCCTTCAGTACCATTTATTTTTGCTAAATTTACAGTATCTCCAACTGGTGCAAATGAACTTCCTACAGTACTCGGCGCATACATCGGTGAAGAGGCTTCAAATGTTCCTGTACAGGCTACAAAGGTAGTAAAGGTTCCTGCTGGCAACCTTACAGCTATCGAGTACAAGAATGCTTTCATTAAGACAGTTACAGATGCTCCAAAGGATGCTACAGTAATTCTTGAGACAGCTATGTGCTCATGCCTTGATAAGGCAATGGTAGATGCTCTTGCTACAAGACCTGACGTATCAGTTCAGATCGTATTCCCTAAGGATAAGACAGGCGCAGAGAGCTATTCTGTAACAATTCCAGCTGGATACGATGTAAACAGCCTTGTAGATGCAAACGGATACTGTGGTTTCATGTATCTTAATTCTCTCTTTGGCTGCTGATAATTTAAGTATTCATATTAAGAATGAATTATAAAAAATTCCCATGCAAGTGGCATTTGCCTATTGCATGGGATTTTTTATTTTGACTATCATTCACTGATAAGCTTGAGATTTGAGATGTCAGGGGCAATTGCCATTGAATAGTTAGTATAATATACAACAAATCCGGGCTTTGCTCCGCCGGGCTTTTTGACATCCTTTCGCTTTAAATAATCTATTTCTACTTTTTCCTGATTCTTGCCTTTTGAATAGAATGCAGCAAGAGCAGCAGCTTCTTCAAAGGCTCTGTCAGGAACTTCTTTTCCACCGGTGATAAGAACAACGTGTGAACCGGCAATTTTTTTGGCATGGAACCACCAATCACCACCATTTGCAGTCTTAAAGGTAAGTTCATCATTCTGATAATTGTTTTTTCCGACAAAAATATCAAAACCATCGCTGCTTACATAGTGGAATGGCTTACTTGTAATCTTTTCCTTTCGACCATTTTTGGATGTGGTGTGAGATTTTATATAACCACTGTCCACAAGTTCTTTTCTTATCTGGGCAAGATCTGCTTCATTTTGTGCTATTTCCAAAGCACTTTCTATTGATTCAAGCTGTTCAACCGCTTCCGAAACTTCTTTTATCTGCTCGTCCATGGCTTCAGCTGTGCGCTTTAACTTGGTATATTTATCAAAATATTTTTTTGCATTCTGACTTGGTGTAAGAGTAGGATCAAGGGTAATAGTTACGTCTTCTCCGGTGTTATAGTCGTTTACTGTGATGCTTTTAGCACCTGGCTCTGCGCTATAACCATAGACGGTCAAAAGCTCGCCGTAGATCCTGTATTTGTCCTTTTTCTCACTGTCTTTTAACTGCTTTGTCTGAAGGTCAAGCTTTTTTACATTCCTTTCAAGAGCAGTCTGTACTATCTTCCTGAGATCGACAGATTTTTGCCTGATCCTGGTGTAGACATTTTTCTCAGCATAATACTGTTCGATAAGTGCAGATATATCAGAAACAGGAGCAACCCTAAATGAAGAATCTTCAGCTTCATATATGGTCAGTGGGATAGAAGCATATTCTTTTGGAACATCGCCATTATATATTATAGAAGGAGTAAATGCCCCGGTCCTTACAAGCTCCATCACATCATCAAAAGCTCTGTAAACCTTGGCTCCTTCACCTGCATCAAGGGCTATTGCAGATTTGTCGGCATCGATTCCTGCTCTGTAGCAGATTTCCTGAGAAACTATCGGTGAAAGACCTGTGTAGCTTGAGTAGATAGCCTTAAAAATAGGCATCCCTTTGCTTAAGACAGCACTGGAAAATTCATCAGCCGTAGTAGTAAGAGGATTTATTTTTTCCTGTGAAGGGACAAAATATTCTCTTCCCGGAAGTACCTCTCTTACTGAACTTACAGAAGCGGGGATGTGCTTTATCGAATCAATTATCACATTATTTTCATCAGTAAAAATAATATTTGAATATTTTCCCATGATCTCGATCAAAAGAACTTTATGCCTAAGATCGCCCATTTCATCCAAATGCTCGACTTCAAAGCGGATGACTCTCTCGAGGCCTCCAGGCTGAGTTACTGATACAATGCGGCCGTTCTGGATGTGTTTTCTAAGAAGCATGCAGAAATTAGGAGCTGTCATTGGAGAATTCTTATTGTCATCTGTCATGTAGGCAAGTGGAAGAGAAGCGTCGGATGACAATACAAGTCTTTTTTGCTTTATGCCATACTTGTCCGCATTTTCATAGGAAAGTTTTACAGTAATAAAAAGCTCGTCGCTTTCTGTCTGAGCAATCTTATATATACGACCACCAACCAGGTAATCGCTAAAATCTTTAGTTAAGTTTGCAATAGTTATTCCGTCAAATGCCATTTTGGTAAAACCTCGCTAATATATTTTGCTAAAAAATATCCAAGACTTTCTGTCTACAGATAAGCCTTGGATAAGATTTTACACTAATTTTTTTTGCCATACAAACAATATACAGATTTTTGTTTTAATTCATAAGGAATTTATACATTCTGTCTCTGTAATCAGGAGCTGTGTCATAGGCAGCATGTCCATAACCGATATACATATAAAGTCTGAAATCCTGTCTGTAGTCCAGATTCTCGGCGATTTCCATTGTCGCATCGGAATCAAGTACCGCATCTTCATAAGAGCCAATTGCTAAAGTGGGGCACTGTATCTTTTTTAAATTATCAGAAATATCAAAGCCCAGGATTGATTTTGCAAGTATTATAAATCTATTTAGCTCTGCTGTAGTTACTGCATTACTCATGTCAGAAAAATAGTCTTTATATTCATCGTAAATTCTTTCAGGATATATTTCTTTTGCGAAACTCTGATATAGAGCGTGAACATCGCCTTTTTCGGCCAGAGATATCCATTTTTCAATTACTTTGGTCTGTTCTGGCTTAATATGAGAAGAAGTCGAGCCTAGGACAAGCTTCTTTATAAGATCGGGATATTCAATGGCCATGACCATCGCGATCATTCCCCCTTGAGAAGCACCGAACAGAGAAATGTCTTTTAACCCCAGCTCTTTGATTGCTTTTATCGTGTCATAGGCCATCTCGTGGATAGAATAGTTCTCAGGAATGGCTTCTCGTCTGTCGAATACATAAATAGTGAAGTTGTCTTTTATTCTTGAAGAATATTCGGCTTCAACTGCATTTGCTGCTCCCATTACGCTTTGAATACTAAGGCCCGGAATTATAACCAATGTGTTTATTCCAGTGCCGAATTTGAAGAAGTTCATTGAAAAATCAGGTGTTATAACCTTACTTAATTCTGCCATTTATTGTTCCCCTCACGTGATTATTGTACTTTTTTATCATATCACAATTTATGTACCTTCCATATTTCGAAAATAAAAATAAAAAGAAAAAATAGGTATTGTAAACGCTTACATTCCTGTGGTATAACAATAAGTGTAAAAATTCATTTTGAGAACAAATGTAAGAGCTTACATTTTAGGAGGATATGGGTAATGGAATTATTAAACTATGATGTACTTGAAAAATCGGGCTACACAGGTTACGTTCTTAAGGATGCGCCTGTAAAGGTGCTCCAGTTCGGTGAAGGAAACTTCCTCAGAGCATTCGTTGATTATTTCTTTGACATCAGCAATGAAAAGGCTGGCTTTAACGGCAAGGTAGCTCTTGTACAGCCAATTGCACAGGGACTTACAGAGCTTGTCAACAAGCAGGAAGGTCTTTATACACTTTACCTTCGTGGAAGCGAGAACGGACAGAAGGTAGATGCAAAGAGAGTTATCTCAGCTGTAGATTCATGCCTTAACCCATATGATAAGGCTGATTTTGACAGAATGATGGAAATCGCAGCAAGTGATGACCTTGACATCATTGCATCTAACACAACAGAAGCAGGTATTGCATATGATCCTTCATGCAAATTTGAGGATGTTCCTGCAAACAGCTTCCCTGGAAAGCTTACACAGGTTCTTTACACAAGATTTAAGGCTGGTAAGAAGGGCGTAGTAGTTCTTTCATGCGAGCTTATCGACAACAACGGTAAAGAGCTCTTAAAGTGCGTTAACCAGTACATTGACCAGTGGAACCTTGGAGAAGAGTTCAAGACTTGGGTAAACAATGACAATATTTTCTGCTCAACACTTGTAGACAGAATCGTTCCGGGAAGAATCCGTGATCCTAAGGAAGTAGAAAAGCTTGAAGAAGAGAACGGATACCATGATGAGCTTATAGATGTAGGTGAGATCTTCGGTGTTTGGATCATTGAAGGACCAGAGGGACTTGAGGACAGACTTCCATTTAAGAAGGCTGGAGTAAATGTTCACGTTGTACCTGATGTTATGCCATACAAGCACAGAAAGGTTCGTATCCTGAACGGTGCTCACACAGGATTTGTTCTTGGTGCTTATCTTGCAGGATTTGATATTGTTCGTGATTGTATGCACAATGACAATGTTTCAGGTTTCATGAATAAGATGCTCAATGAAGAGGTTATCCCTACACTTGTTGATCACCTTGATGAAAATGATCTTAATCAGTTTGCAGCTGCAGTTAAGGATAGATTCAACAATCCGTTCGTTAACCACGAGCTTATGTCTATTTCACTTAACTCAACAAGTAAGTGGAAGGCTAGAAATATGCCATCATTCCTTCAGTACATTGAAAAGAACGGCAAGCTTCCTGTTTGCCTTACAATGTCACTTGCAGCATACATCGCATTCTATTCAAACGATGTACAGGAACTTACAGATGCAGGACTTGTATGTAAGAGACCAGCAGGCAATACATACACAGTAAGTGATGACAGATGGGCACTTGAGTTCTTCTATGATCACAGAAATGATTCAGAAGAAGACCTTGTAAAGGCTGTTCTTTCTAATGAGAAAATGTGGGATCAGGATCTTAACAAGATTGATGGTCTTACAGATGCTGTTATTGCAGACCTTAAGAAGATTCATACAGAAGGCGCAGAGAAAGCATACGCTAGCTGCCTTTAATACATAAAAAAACGCCTCATTGCGAGGCGTTTTTTTTATGAAATTATATCAGATTCTTGTTGTCCATTTTGAGCAATCAATTACTGTGGTAGCAAGGTCTGAATAGAAATCAGGCTCATGGCAAACCATAAGAACTGTACCTTTATATTCTTTGAGTGCTCTGTGTAGCTCATCTTTTGCATCTACGTCAAGATGGTTAGTGGGCTCGTCCAAAACCAGAAGATTAGATTCTCTGTTCATAAGCTTGCAGAGTCGAACCTTGGCCTGCTCACCACCTGAAAGGACTTTACACTTACTTTCGATATGTTTGGTGGTAAGACCGCATTTTGCAAGCGCAGAACGGACTTCGTACTGTGAGAATCCTGGGAATTCGTTCCATATTTCTTCCATACAGGTTGTTTCAATATTTGGAGACATTTCCTGTTCAAAATATCCTATAGCAACATTTTCGCCTCTTGTAACTTTTCCTGATATTGGAGGAATGATGCCCAGAATGCTCTTTAGAAGAGTACTTTTTCCGATACCGTTTGCGCCTGTAAGCACTACAAATGTATTTCTCTCAATAGCAAGAGTTAAAGGTTTTGAAAGAGGGGTATCATAGCCAATGACAAGATCATTTAGCTCAAACAGGAACTTGCTTGGCGTCTTTGCGGTTTTAAAGAAAAATTCAGGCTTTGGTTTCTCCTGTATTTTTTCTATGATATCCATGTTATCAAGTTTCTTTTGACGGGCCATGGCCATATTTCTTGTGGCTACGCGGGCTTTGTTTCTGGCAACAAAATCCTTGAGCTCTGCGATTTCCTGCTGCTGACGGTTGTAGGCTGCCTCTCTTTGAGCTTTTTTAGCTTCATAGACTTCCATGAATTTGTCGTAATCACCTACGTATCTGTCGAGGCTGTGAGTCTGACCATCCATATGGTAGATGATATTGACTACGTTGTTAAGAAATGGAACGTCATGAGATATGAGAATAAAAGCGTTTTCATATTCCTGAAGGTATCTGGTGAGCCATACAATATGCTCAGCATCAAGATAGTTGGTAGGCTCGTCTAAAAGCAGGATATCAGGTTTTTCCAAAAGAAGTTTTCCGAGGAGAATCTTAGTACGCTGACCACCTGAAAGCTCTGTAACATCTCTGTCCAGACCAAGTTCAAGGAATCCAAGTGCTCTTGAAACTTCTTCAATTTTTGAATCGATAAGATAGAAGTCGTGATTGGTCAAAAGATCCTGGATCGTTCCAAGTTCTTCCATATATTCTTCAAGCTGCTTTTCATCTGCTTCCCCCATAGCGTCGCAGATCTCATTCATTCTTTTTTCCATGTCATATAATGGTTCATAGGCAGAAGCAAGGACATCCCTTATAGTCATGCCTTCTTTAAGAACAGCGTGCTGATCAAGATAACCGACTTTAACATTTTTTGCCCATTCAATTGTACCTGCATCCGGCATGAGCTTACCAATTATTATGTTCATGAAAGTTGACTTTCCCTCGCCGTTGGCGCCAACAAGACCGATGTGTTCTCCTTTGAGAAGTCTGAAAGAAACATCATCAAAGATAGCCCTGTCACCAAAGCCGTGGGTAAGATGCTCAACATTTAAAATACTCATAAAAATATCCTCTCTATAATAAACTTTTACCTATTGTTATCTAAGCGCAATCTTTTACATTATAATTGAAAAACATGCTGTTGTCTTTTGCTTTTTTTTGTTTATTAAATTTTCGTAAAAATTTATTAGTGACTTTTGGAATTTAATGTAGTAAAATATAAATCTTGCTGTAAAGATATTATGGAGGTTTTTCAAAATGGATTCAAAACGTATGAAATGGACCACGTTAGCGTTCATGGCATTTT
>JAEEGF010499792.1_pt1 | contig 35371 bp, 32 predicted proteins | sample 9134171 | NCBI WGS metagenome assembly JAEEGF01 (sample SAMN16246542, study PRJNA631951) | gut metagenome | biome: gut microbiome; feature: rumen; material: AP-attached | host: Bos | place: Iran: Karaj | collected 2018-10
TGAGGGGCCCCACCTGTTCCCATCCCGAACACAGAAGTTAAGCCCTCATACACCGAAAGTACTGTGCTGGCGACGGCATGGGAGGATAGGCAGCTGCCGGGAACAAAAGAAAATGACCAACCAAACGGTTGGTCATTTTCTTTTCCTTTGCCCCCGTCAGCCACCTGCCTTCCATGCCTGAGCAAGCTTGCGAGCGCAGCTTGCGTGCCAAGAAAAAAGCAAAAAGCATGGGAGCGGGAGGGGAGAGGAACAATGACAGAAGAAAATCACAAGGTAAAGATACCCCCATGCTTTTTTCTTGAGAGCCAAAAGGCGTAAGCCTTTTGGCAAGGCGACAGGCATGGTGAGGATAGGCGCAAGCGATCCCGACCATCCGGTGAATGGTCGGGAAGGCGGAGAACGGGCGGCCTTGTGAACTTCGTTCACAGTCCGCCCCGGCAGATAGGCAGCTGCCGGGAACCCTTATCACGGACTGCTTTTCTCGTTTCTTTCTTATCCCTCATCCACCAAAGCGCAGGCGCTTTGGTCCCCCTTCCCCCAAGGGAAGGCTTAAGCACGTCCGGCTTTCTCGTTTCCTTCCGATCCCTCAGCCGCTTGCGCGGCAGCTCCCTTTACGCAAGGGAGCCAATTAACGTTCTTTTCTACGCTACTACTTCTTATCCCTCATCCACCAAAGCGCAGGCGCTTTGGTCCCCCTTCCCCAAATGGAAGGCTGAAGCACGTACGGCATTTTCTTTTATCGATAAAAAAGCACCGTGCACAATGGCACGGTGCTTATAATACTGAAACTTATTTCCTTCCCTCGATCGCGAGCTTTACGACCTCATAGCCGCCGTTATAGGCGCCGGCGTTTTTGAGCTCCACGATGCGGCGGCAGAATTGCCTGAGCACTGCTTTGTCGCCGATCAGCGTATCGATCATATCGCAGAGCGCGGGCGCGGTCTCGCACTCGAAGGTCGCATCGCCGATCTCGCGCGAATAGATCGCGCCGTAGACCTCATGTCCGCCGATATGACGCATCATAAGCTTGGGAACGGGGTAGAAGGCGAGCTCGGACGGCTTCGTGATGAGCACGTCGCACTTGCGCATGAGAAGGTTGGTGGAGTAGACCGCCTCGAAAATGTTCTTGTGGCAGAATACGGTCACGCCGCCTTCGGAGCCGTTGTCAAGCCCTTCCGCCCATTTGGAGAGCCCTTCGTAATCGTCGAAGAAGGTGCGGCAATCCTTTGTGAGCTCGGGCAGCTTCTTTTGGAAGACCTCCCACATGGTGAGATGGTCGCCGAAGTTTATCATAAGCTGGGCCTGTCCCTTCTTTATATAGGGAAGCAGGTGCTTCGCCATGGCAAGGTACAGATCTCCGCCGGCGCCTGCGCCGCCGACCGTCATCAGGAAGCGGATGGGCGCGCCGGAATCGAGCCTTTCGATACGCTTTGCACAGTCGTATTCGACGTTCGATACGAGCTCATGATCGATATAATGACCGACCATGTAAAGATCCTTGTCGGGCATGGGCTTCAAGGGGTGCTTCGCCATGCCGTTAAGCTTCTTATACCCGAGATATGCGAAGGGCGTCTGCACGGTGTGGATGCTCCCCTCGGCAAGATGGAGACCCATCGGCCAGTTGTCGGGAATGGCGTTGACAACGTGCGTAAGCCCGGCGTGGACGGCGCCCTGGCTGGGCCAGACGTGCGTGCCGACGTAGGGGATATCCTTCGGAAGATCCGCGAAAAGCGGAACGAGCAGCTCTGAATTCTTCTGATCCGCGGCGTTATAGGTGATCTTTCTGAACCCCTCGCTGTTAAGGGGCTCCCAAACGAGCTTGTTGAAAAGCCCGATCTTCTGGGAGAGCTTGGAGCCCATCGAGTAAAGATCGTTCTGGCTGCGGATCATTTTCGAGCCGGTCGCGTCGAACGAGGCAAGATCAAGCCACAAAGGCGTGCGGCCGAGCTCCTGCGCGCAGGAGGCGATCGCCATGGCGATGCGGTAATGACCGAAGCCCATGCGGATGTTGCCGACGACAAGGGGATCCTTCGGAAGCACGAGCGGTTCGTCCGCATGGACGAGGTTCTGGATCCGGATCTCCTTGATCTCATCGATGGGCTTTATGCCGAGGTGATAGACCTTATTGCTGTCATCCCCGAACTTTTTGATGAACTTCGCTTTGCTCTTCTCGGCCTTCCTGACGGTCTTTGTATCGATCGGATTTCCGAAAATAATGCTTGACTTATCCATGCCGGCTCCTTGTTATTCGGGAAGGTTCTCTTTTGCGTGCGCCTCTTCGATTATGCCCATGACCTTCTTCTCTTTATAGAAAGCAAGTATGAGAGCGCCGAGCAGACAGAATACGACGGCGACGATCGCGACTATGCGCAGACCGAAGCGGGAGGCCGTCAGGTCACTGCTGGTCATCTTCGCACGCAGCTCTTCGGCGCCCTTTTCATCCTTTGCGACGGTCATTCTGCCGGGCGTTACTATCTTATTGGCGGTAGCGCCTTCGGGAGCGTTCACCTTAAAGTCGTCCTCGTTCATAGGCATCAGGTAGCTGCCGACGAGATCGCCTTCTTCGGGCGTCTCCTTGCCGGAGGCATTGTTCCTGGCGATCGTCGGATCGACGGTTTCACTGCCGTCCTCGGAAGTTCTCATGATCAGCTCAACGGAGAAATCCTCAGCCTTGAGGTTCTTTTTCTCGCCCCTTTCGGTAAGCTCCACCTCATAGTCGAAGCCTTGGATCTGCTGCTGAGCGCCGGTGTTGACAACTACGTCGGTCTTGCCGTTGATCTTGATATTCGCGTCGGCAAGAGGGAGAAGTATCGCAAGGGAGGTGAAAACGAGAGCGGCGACAGACTGGCCCATCTTCATCGCGAACGTACGCGCGGCAAAGAACATACCCTCGCGCTTTTCACCGGTGACGATCGCGTCTTCTTCAGCCACGTCGGCGATGATCGACTGCGGGATGATGCCCAAAAGCGCCATCGGGAAGGCGGAGATCACAACGATCAGTATGCCGGGGAGGATGCCCCTCGGGATCACAACGCCGATAAGAGCCGTCACGACGTAGGCGAGCGCAAGACCGATGAAGCCGGTGATGACGAGCTTCTTCTTGCCGAACTTCGCAACGAGCTTGGATACTATGGGATAGAAGCATGCGGAAAGTACGGTCATGCCGCCGAGGAAGTACATTGCCCAGGATTCATCCAGATTCATGGATACCTTGACAAAGAACGGAAGTCCGGTCTGGAACAGCGTCAGCGCAATGAAATACGCGATATCGGAAGCGGAGAACTTCAGGAATTCCTTGTTTTTGAAGGTCTTGATAAGACTCTTGATGGTGTTGCTCTTTTCCTCCGTCTGCTGCGCGTCGACGAAGTCCCTCTCCTTGAGCTTGAACGTGGGGATAAGCATGCAGATCAGAGCGACGACGGCAAGCACTATGAAGCAGATGCGGTAGCTCCACGGGAAGCTGGCGCCGATCATGCCGCGAAGCATGGGAGCGAGTACAAAGGGGATGTAGCTCAGCAGCGTACCTGCGAAGAACGTCGCGGAGATCGCGGTGGAGATATACATGCGGTCTTCCTGCGTTTTGCCGAACTCCGAGATCAGCGCGTTGTACGGCGTGCAGTACATGGTCATGAACAGATAGAAGAGGATGAGGAATCCGAGCACCCAGATTATGTTGACAGTGCTGATAGCCTCGACAGGAGCGCAGAATACGAGCACCGCGATCACGGCAAACGGGATCGCCGCACGTCTCATGAACGGAATGCGTCGGCCGTTGGGATTCTTGCTGCGGTCGGACAGGGATGCGATCAGCGGGTCGGTAACTGCGTCAAAAATACGGCAGATAAACGAGATAAGGCCCAGTATTGTCAGAATACCGAAAATGATCAGTCCCGTAGGCAGGAAGAACGGCGCGCCGTTTGCGACGTCGCCGGACGTAGGCAGGTAGAACGTGACCAGCCATGCGTTGATGAGACCGCCGAGAATAGACCAACCGAGCTGGCCGATCGCGAAGATCCACATCTCTTTCTTGGTGAGGCGTCTTGTTTTCATTGGTTTTAATCCCCCCTGTTTTTTTTACGGTGCCGGACCTTGTTCGGCACGTCTTACCTTATATTATAATACGGCTTGTCCCTTTTGAAAAGAACTTTTTTTACGAAAAAAGCCCTGTTATTTCAGCGCAAGTACCGCACAGCGGCAAGCGGGGGAGACCGGACGGAGCGTTCAGGTCCCGTCCGCTGCGCCTGGCGCGCCGGTAAAGCCGTTTTCCTCTGCGGCGGCGAGCCGTTTGATAAGCTCGCGGTTGATGCCGCAAAGCTCCGTAAACATCGAATGGAGCGCCATGAAACGCTCGTGCTGTTCCTTTACGGTATCGTTGAGATCCCTGAGCCTTTGGGCGTATCCCGCGGTATCGGGTTCCGCTTCGAGGGGGGTTCGGGAGGACGTTTTTTCGCTTGCCGCGGCAGGCTTGAGCATTGCGCGGTACTTGTTCTGAAAGCGCAGCATGAGCTTCGCGTCGCCTTTTGCGAGCACGAACGCCGCGCGGCGCACGGAGCAGCCGCGACCGATGAGCGCGGTCATTTTTTCCATCAGCTCATCCGCTTCCCCGGGGGAGAAGGGGGTAAAGCTCCCAGTGCTGACGCCCTTTTCCCTGAGCAGAGAGTAATAGCGGTTCCGCACGCTGTCGGGCTGTCTTCCGGTCGCCCGCGCGATCGTCCTGAACGCGCCGGAAAGCGAGCCGCCGCTTGCCCTTGCGCCGTCGGTAAGCTCGTATAAAAGAGCGTTCTCTTCATCAGTCCAGCCTTTTCGCCTCATATCAAGACCACCTTTCACATGTTTCCAAATTATTAAGTCTTCCGCCAAAATATGCCCGGTTTACTTAAAAAGCATAACAAAATACGCTATCAGCCCCACCGCGACAGAGCTCGTTATGCCGTACACGAGCACGGGCCCCGCGATGGAGAACAGCTGGGCGCACACGCCCATTACGACGCCCTCGCTCCTGTGCTCCATCGCCGGAGCGACGATGGAGTTGGAAAAGCCGGTTATCGGCACGACGGAGCCCGCTCCCGCGAATCTGCCGAGCTTGTCGTAAACGCCCAGCCCGGTGAGCAGCGCCGCGATGAATATGAGCGTAACGGAAACGAACGCGGAGCGGCTCTCGCCGTCGAGCTTCAAAAGCACCGTTCCCATATCCCCTATGAATTGCCCGAGACAGCATATCAGCCCGCCGGTAAGAAAAGCGAGCGCGCAGCGAAGCAGCACGCGGCTGTGCGGCATACGGTCCTTGACGAGCCGGAGGTATTCCTCATGCTCGGCTTTTTCGGTTTTCGTCAGCTTTCGGTTCGGTTTTGCCATTCAGATACCCCCGATCTCTTTGTTCCGTTACAGTATGTGCAGGAGATCTTTTTTTATAAGGCAAACGCCGTTAACTATATATATATTTTAGTAAGAGAACAAAAAACGAACATTTGGTTCTTGACTTAACAGGCTTTTTACATTATAATTATTAAGAATGTCTATATCCTGGGTCAGTACGGCTGATCGGGGCGGCATATTATATAGATCGGAGGAAAACAGTTTTGAACTGGTGGCATTATCTGCTGATCCTCGCCGGTATCCTCGTCGGATGCGGTATAGGAGCAGTGATCGGGTATTATTACAGACGGAACATCGCGGAGGCCAAAACCGCCAAAGCGGAAGATGCGGTAAAACGAATGATCGACGATGCGCAGAAGCGCGCCGAAACTCTGAAGAAAGAAACCATTCTCGAAGCAAAGGAAGAGGTTTATCGCATAAAGACGGAGCAGGAGAGGGAGAACAAGGAACGCAGGAACGAAGTCCAGCGCGCCGAGCGCCGTCTCCAGCAGAGGGAAGAAAGCTTTGATAAAAAGCTTGAAGGTATCGAAAAGCGTGAGGAGCAGCTGAATCAGCGCACCAAGGAGATCGAGAAGCTCGAGGTCTCCGCGAAGGAGCTTTTCGAGAAGCAGAAGGGTGAGCTTGAGCGCGTCGCCTCCATGACGAGCGACGAAGCAAAGGCGATCATCCTGAACAACGCGGAGAAGGAAGCCCGCCACGACGCGACGCTCATGATCCGCGATATCGAGTCCAAGGCGAAGGCCGAGGCGGACAGGCGCGCGGTCAACATAATCGCTTCTGCCATCCAGCGCTGCGCGGCGGATCATGTCGCCGAGACCACGATCAGCGTAGTACCCCTTCCCAACGATGAGATGAAGGGCCGCATTATCGGCCGCGAGGGAAGGAACATCAGGACCCTTGAAACGGCGACTGGCGTCGATCTCATAATCGACGATACTCCCGAGGCGGTCATTCTCTCCGGCTTCGACCCCGTAAGGCGCGAGGTCGCAAGGATCGCGCTCGAGAAGCTCATCCTCGACGGGCGTATCCATCCCGCCAGGATAGAGGAAATGGTCGAAAAGGCGAGGAAGGAAGTCGACAATCAGATCCGCGAAGCGGGCGAATCCGCCATCTTCGAGGTCGGTATCCACGGGCTGCATCATGAGCTTGTAAGGCTCCTCGGCCGCTTGAGGTACCGCACCAGCTACGGTCAGAACGTGCTGAAGCACAGCATCGAGGTCGCGCATCTCGCGGGGCTCATGGCTGTTGAGCTCGGCGTGAACGTGCAGCTTGCGAAGCGCGCGGGTCTGCTGCACGATATAGGCAAGGCGGTCGACCATGAGGTCGAGGGAAGCCACGCCACCATCGGCGCGGATCTTGCCAAGAAGTACCGTGAGAACAACCAGATCGTCCACGCGATACTCGCCCATCACGGCGACGTGGAGCCCAATACGGTCGAAGCGGTTCTCGTTCAGGCGGCGGACGCTATAAGCGCGGCTCGTCCCGGCGCAAGGCGCGAAACGCTTGAGAATTACATCAAGCGCCTTGAAAAGCTGGAGGAGATCGCCAATTCCTTCGAGGGCGTCGACAAGGTATTCGCCATCCAGGCAGGCCGCGAGGTACGCATAATGGTCAAGCCCGAGAACGTGAACGACGCCGATACGATCATTCTCGCGAAGGATATCGTAAAGCGCATAGAGTCCGAGCTTGAGTATCCCGGTCAGATCAAGGTCAACGTCATACGCGAGACAAGGGCGGTCGAGTTCGCCAAATAATAATGCATTATCTGCGGCCCCCCTGCCGATAGGCAAGGGGGCTTATCTGATCGAAGGGACGCGTTTTTTGGAGGCTAATCGTGTTTTTTGCCGACGGTCACTGTGATTTTCTATACGGTATGGTCAACGACGGGTACGATATCAAGTCCCCGGTCGGTCGTCAGTCCGTCTCCCTCGACAGGCTGAAGGCGGGCGGAGTCAAGCTCCAGCTCTTCGCCGCGTGGATGGACGTAAAGCACCGCCGCGGCTTCCTGAGCCAGTTCATGAGCATGGCGGACGCGTTCGAAAGGATGATAGACTCAAACCCGGAGCTCGTTAAGCTCACGCCGGATTTTGACGTGACCGGCGATAAGATCGCCGCGCTGCTCACTATCGAGGGCGGCGAAGCGGTCGAGGGCTGGGACGATATTCTGCGCTCCGTGCACCGTATGGGCGCGAAGGCGATGACGCTGACGTGGAACACGAAGAACGAGCTTGCGAATCCCGCGCTGAAAAAAGATAAAAAGGGACTGACCTTTTTGGGCAGGGAGATCGTTCGCGAGATGGGCCGCATAGGCATGGCGGTGGACGTTTCGCATCTTAACGACGCGGGGATAGACGACGTGCTCGAAGAGGACGTAAAGGTATTCGCCTCGCACTCGAACTCCCGCGCGGTGTTTTATTCGCCCCGCTCGCTCGCGGACGAGCATATCCGCGCCATCGCCGAAAAGGGCGGCACCGTGGGCGTCAACTTCTATCATAAGCAGCTCTGCGACGGGCGTATGGCGAGCATAACCGATATAGTCCGCCATGCGGAGCATATACTCGAGGTGGGCGGCGAAAACTGCCTTGCCATCGGCTCCGATTTCGACGGTATGGGACAGTACCCCGACGGGCTCGGCGATCCGTCCGGGCTCCCGAAGCTCGGCGAGGCGATGAAAAACGCCGGCATAACGGGGGAGACGCTCGAGAAAGCATGCTGGAAAAACCTGATGCGCTTTGCAAAATCGCTCGTCTGAAAGCGAAAATGAGCAATTTGTAGCGGGTTTGCCATATTTTTTAGTGGAGATATCCATATTACGGTGCTATAATTCTATAAGATAACATGGTTATCAGATAACATGGTTATCAGATAACAGGGGACGGCCAGGTTTTTGCGGAAGGGAACACAATGTTGCGCTACGTATTTGAACGAAAAGAGATCAAATACATATTGACGAAACAGCAGCGGGACGATCTGCTCGTGCTTCTGGAGGGCAGGATGCAGCCCGACGAGTACGGAGTTACGAGGATGTGCAATATCTATTACGATAACGATACGTTCCGCGTCATCCGCGAATCCATCGAAAAGCCCAAATACAAGGAAAAGCTCCGCCTGAGGACTTACGGCGTGCCGTCGGACTCGACTCCCGCGTTCGTAGAGCTCAAGAAAAAGCTGAACGGCATCGTTTACAAAAGGCGGGTCACAATGCCCTACTCCGATGCGCTGCGCTTTTTGAGCCGCGGCGGATACGCGGGGGAGCATACCCAGATCATAAAGGAGATCGAATGGGTGCTCGAGTCAAAGCCCGACCTCAAGCCCGTCATAGCGCTGTGCTACGACAGGCAGGCATACTTCGGCTGTGAGGATCCGGAGCTGCGCATGACCCTCGATACCAATATAAACTACCGCCTCACGGATATCGACTTAAGGAACGGCTCCTACGGCGATACGCTGATAGACGGCAGCACCTACATACTCGAACTCAAAACGAACGGCGCGATGCCGCTTTGGCTCGCGGACGCGTTCGACAAACTGAGGATCTATCCCGGCTCCTACACAAAGTACGGGAACGCATATAAAAAACTGCTTACGGAGGGTTATCTCGAATGATATCTGACGGTATTTTCACAAGTCTTCTGCTTCACGAAGGCTATATCGTGCCCAAAGCCCTGCTCATCGCCGCCTGCGTCGGCGCGGCGCTCGTGCTCGGCTTTGCCGTATCGCTGCTCTACATGTATAAAAACAGCTACAACAAGGGCTTCGCGGCGACTCTCGTGCTGCTGCCCGCGGTCGTCGCGGCGGTAGTTGCGGTCGTCAACGGCAATCTCGGCATTGGCATTGCGCTGGGCGGCTCGTTCGGTCTCATCAGGTTCCGTTCCGCTCCCGGCACCGCAAGGGATATCCTCGCGATATTCCTCGCAATGGCGGCGGGTCTTATCTGCGGCTCCGGCTACGTGCTGCTCGCCGTGTGCGTCGTGCTCTTCATCTGCGCGGTAGGCTTCATACTGCTCAAGGTCGGCTACGGCGGCAAGTCCCTTTCGAAGAGGGAGCTTCGCATCACCGTGCCCGAGGGCATGGATTACGACGGCGCATTCGACGATATCTTCAAGCAGTACGCCTCCTCCTGCGAGCTTGAAAGGGTCAAGACCACCAACATGGGCAGTCTGTTCAGGCTTTATTACAGCATCACCCTCAAGGATCCCAAAAAGGAGCGCGAGATGATCGACGCCCTCCGCGTGAGGAACGGCAATCTTGAGATCGTCTGCGGCATAGTCGACAACTCAAAGCCCGAGCTTTGATCCATCAACGGAAATAAGATCCGCGTGAGTACTTGCTCATGCGGATCTTTTAATATATAATTGTTTGAAATGAACCTTTTCGATCTTTTCCGCGTCTTTATAAGCGAGATCGATCCCGATATCGTTTTGAAAAGGAGGTGAACGGGGATGGAGGGATTTGAGGCCTTGCTCGGCGAGCATCTGCCCGCGCTGGAGCGATTCGTCAAGTTCCGCATAGCCAACAGGCACGACGCCGAGGATATTATCCAGGAGGCGTGCATAAAGGCGTTCGCGAAGCGCGATACGCTGAAGGATCCCGCCTCGTTCAAGCCGTGGCTGATAGCGATCGCAAGGAACCTCTGCCGCGACTATTACCGCGCCGCGGCGGGGAGGGACGAGCTTTCGATCGACCGTATCCCCGAGCAAAAGCTGACCGTCGGCATTCACGGAAGGGCGGAGGAGCCGCCCGTCCATGAGGCAATGGAGCTTTTGAAGCAGGAGGAAAAGCGGATACTTACGCTTTATTATTTGAAGGGGATGAAGCAGGAGGAGATAGCGGAGCGCCTCTCGATCCCCCTCGGCACGGTGAAAAGCCGCCTGCACAACGCCAAAACGAAATTCAGAAAAGCATATCTCGATACGATAGGAAAAGGAGAAACAACCATGAAGAAAATGCCGAAAATAATGCCGGAATACAGCATAGAGAAGCTCAACGCCGAGCCCTTCGATGTGAAATGGGAGGAGCTCATGGGCTGGTTCATAGTCCCGAAGGTGGGCGAAAAGCTCTCCTGGGCGATGTACGATTTTCCGGAGAGGAAGCGCACCGAGCTCTGCGAGATGGAGGTCGTGGGACGCGCCGAGGTGCACGGTATAGAAGGCGTCGAGATCCGCTCCGTCGAGTACGACCCGATGGAATGCAACAGCGCAGGCGGACAGGATAAGGTGGAGCGCCGGCTTATCGCGCAGCTTACCGAAACGCACTGCCGCATGCTCGCCATGAGCTATACCGAGGGCGGCGTAAAACGCTTCTATACCTTCCTCGACGGTGACGCCTTCCTCGATAACTGGGGCTTCGGCGAGGATAACTGCGGCAACGAGGTCAATTTCAAAAGGAAGGGCGATATCGTGAAGGACGGCCCGTCCGTCACCACGGCGGACAAGAAATTCCTGCTCGACATAGTGGGCCGCTATAAGGTAAAGATCAACGGGCGCGAGTACGATACCGTGTGCGTGATCGACCACGCGACCTATATGGAGGGCGAAAAGGTCACGTCAGAGCAGTACCTTGACAGAAACGGCAGGACGGTGCTCTGGCGCAGATTCAATCACGACGAATGGGAGTTCGCCCGCTACGGCAGGCGCTGGACCGAGATGCTGCCCGACAACGAGCGCATCACCGTCAACGGCGAGACCTACGTGCATTGGTACGACTGCATTACGGACTACGTGCTGTAAGGAGTTTCCCGGCATTCCGTCGCTTTCACCTTGAAGAACGAAAAAAACGCTCCTTTCCCGTTACCTCCCCAGCTCGTTTTTCGACATATATGATGAGAGGGGACCTGACCCATGAAACGAGGAAATGAAATGATCACCGATGAAAGCATTGCAGCGCTCTATGCGGCGAGAGATGAGGAAGCGATACGGCTCACACAAGAGAAATACCGCGGTCTGATGTTTTCCGTCGCACGGAACTTAACAGGTGATCCGTCCATTGCGGAGGAATGCGTGGCCGATGCGCTCTACGCCGCATGGAACGGCATACCCCCTGCGCCTCAGAGCCTGCCCGCATTCCTTGTGAGACTCGTACGCAGACGGTCGATCGACCGTTTGCGCGAGCGGGATTCGCAAAAGCGCGGGGGAGGGGAGCTGCCGCTCATAATCGACGAGCTCGACGAATGCGTGCCCGACAGGATCCGGTCGGGATTCACGGACGATATCGCTTTTAAGGAGATCGTTTCACGCTTTACGGAGTCGCTCGGGCACGCGGAAAGGCAACTGTTCATAGGTCGGTACTTCTGTTCCCTTTCCGTTGCGGAGCTTGCCGAAATGCACGGTCTTTCGCGCGGGGCCGTCAAGATGAGGCTTGCCCGTACGAGGAAAAAACTCAGGGAAACGTTGAATAAGGAGTGTATAACGATATGAACGGCGAAAGCATCTACACGGCGCTGGAAAGTATAAACGACGGCGCGATAGAGGAAGCGCTGAAACCCGCCTTGCGCCAGGATAAGCTCCGCGCGGGTCGCATCATCCCGATCGCCGCAGCGGCGTGCCTTTTGGCTGCTCTTGCCGCGGCGATGATCGCAGGAGGAATACTGGAAAAAAAGAAGACTCGGACGGCGTATACCGAGCCTTCGGAGCAGCCTCCGGTCCCCACGGAGCCCTCTCCCACCAAGGCCTTTGACGATCCCTTGACGCAGAGCGGGCAGTTGCTGCGCTTTTTCAAGCACGAGGGTTGCATGTATTATGCTCAGAGGGTACTCCCGTCCGGCGCAGATATCTTCGGTGAACGCATAGGGACCGCGTATTATGCCGCAGCGCCCAATAAAAAGAATGAGGATTACGGCGAGCTTGCCGGCAGCATGAACGGAAGCGTATTCAAGGTGAAGGGCGTTGATCCCGGTCTTTTCCTCTGCATGAGGGAGCAGAACGGTTCAGTGCTGCTTTTCCTTAATGAAACGAAGTGCGATTTTGTCCGCGGGAGCGACCTTTTCGAGGATATGCTGCATATCGGGGACAGCTCTATGAAATTGAGGATCGTCGAAAGCGGGAACGATAAGGATAGTTATTATGAGCTCGATCCTGAGCACGCAACTGCGCTGGATGGACTCATATCGCTCATGGACTCCGGCGAATGCATGATGCAGCCCGCGGGCTCGATCTCCGAGCTCGGGAAGAGCATGGACCTGCTGCTTTGCCGTGACGACGGGCTTGCCGTAAACATTATTGTATGGCGCGGCGGATTCGTGGAGCTTGCGGACCACAGGATAGCAGGGAAGGATATGCATCTCCGCTTCAAGGTGGATGCGGACGAGCTCAACAGTCTAATGGATGAGATAGAGGAGAACACCTTCGACATCCCGGATGACGAATTCAGAACGACGGAGGATCTTGCCTCCTGCGCGAAGGACGAACGCTTGGGAAAATACGTGCCGCGATCCATTCCCGAGGGTTATGAGCTCCTTTTTGCCGTGATCCATCGCAAGGTGGACGAACAGACCGGCGCCTTGCTCGACACCGAATGGATCGAATTCGAGCTCAGGGACGCCGCATGGCATTATATCTGCGCGGATATCTACTATTACGGATCCGCCGGGGAGCTGCCGAACAGAGTGGATTACGAAAAAAAGACCGCTGTGCTCTACCGCGAGGATGCAATAATAGAATTGAAGGGTGAATTCGGCGTCACGGAGGAAGTCTTCCGCGAGTTCGTGGAATCGTTCGGGGAATGAATATGAAACATAAGGACCTTGAGGCACCGCCTCAAGGTCCTTTATACGTTTGAATTAACCGTACAGCTTTTCTTACCAGATGTCTTCCCTTATCATCGGCATGCTCATGCATCTGGGACCGCCGCGGCCCCTTGAAAGCTCGCCGCCTGGGATGGGATTCACGTGGACGCCGGCTTTGTCAAGAAGCTCGTTCGTAACGTGGTTGCGGTCGTAGGTGATTATGTTCGCGGGGGCGATGGCAAGGGAGTTCGAGCCCATGTTCCAATGCTCGCGCTTGTAGACGATATCGTTTCCGCCGCCCATCTCGATAAAGCTTACGTGATCGAGGTGCAGCGCGCGCTCAAGTATCCTGTCGACGCCGTCGGTGGTCCGCGTGACGTTTATTTCCCCGTGACCGGCGGGGGTGAGCTCGTAAACGTCGAACCACTTGTGCGCCATGCAGGGATGCGCGAGGAACTTGTCGTAATCGACGTGCGTCATCAGCACGTCAAGGTGCATATAGGTGCGGCTCTCGGGATTCTTGAAAAGGAGCACCTTTTCATAACCGCGCGTGAAGAGCGTCTTTGCGAGCTTCTCCACCGCCGCGACGCTCGTCCTCTCGCCGCAGCCTATCGCCACGCATTTATCGGAGAGGGAGAGCACGTCGCCGCCCTCTATCGGGCAGCCGCAGTTGTAGTCGTAAAGGAGATCGACCGTGCCCTTGCCGAACTTTTCGCCGTACTTGTGAAGGTAGCGGATGAAAAGCGTCTCGCGCATGCGGGCGGGCATGCTCATTGCGGAGATCGCGATGCCCGTGCCGATGGAAAAGCTGATATCCCTCGTGAAATAGATGTTGGGGAGCGGATCGGTCAGGAACGGATAATCGCTCAGAACGGTCGCCTGAATGGGCTTGTTTGAAACGCCCTTGAGATCGTCCCTCGTAATGCCCTTCGCAACCGCGTCGAACAGCCCCTCCGCCGGAACGGAAAGGAGATATTCCCTCACCGCGGGCTTGAGAGAATCGCCGAAAACGCCGATATCGACGAAATCGTCGATGAAGGAACGGCGGATATCGTCGTTTTTGACGACCTCGGCGAATTCCTTCTCGATGTAGACGACGTCGACCCCCGCGTCCCTCAATATGCCGGCGAACACGTCGTGTTCCCTGCCCGCCATCTCAACGTCGGGAGTATCCTCTGCAAGCATGCGCTCCAAAAAGTCGGGCATCAGATTCGCCAGCTCAACGCCGGGGCGGTGCAGCATGACTCTCTTCAAAGGCCCGATCTCGCTCTTTACGTTTATATGACCCATGGAAAGACCTCCATTTGTATTTTACAGTTCATTATACACCATGCGGGGGCTTCCCGTCAATAATTATCGGAATGGCGCGGGCGAATTATTAAGTGCTTGACAAAACCGCATATTACTCTATAATTAAGCTACAAATAGTTGTTTGGACCCGGAGGAATTGTAATGGTTTTCGGTAAGCACATCAACCGCTACTACTTAAAGTACGCGCCCCTTCTGATACTCGGCGCCGCGGCGCTGATATTGGTCGATTTTTTCCAGCTCCTCATCCCGAATCTTTACGGCATGCTGATCGACGGCGTAAGCTACAGGGAAGTCACCTACAAAGGCGAGCTCGTCCAGTTCACCGTGGATTTTCTGCTGGATAAGATCTGCCTTCCCATAATCGGCATAGTCGCCGTAATGGTCGTCGGCAGGTTCCTTTGGCGCGTCTGCTTCTTCGGCGCGGCGATAAGGGTGGAGACGGACGTCCGCATCAGGATGTTCGATCACTGCAAGGATCTTTCAAGGGATTATTACCAGGTGAACAAGGTCGGCAATCTGATGAGCCTTTTCACCAACGATCTCGATACCATCCAGGAATGCTTCGGCGACGGCATGCTCATGTTCTTCGACGCGCTGTTCCTCGGCGCGCTCGGCTTCTATAACATGTGGCGCATGGATATCGTGCTGACGCTCCTCACGCTGATACCCCTCGGGCTGATACTCCTCATCGGCACGCTGATGGGCAAGGCGATGATGAAAAAATGGGAGATCAGGCAGAGGGCGTTTTCCAACCTTTCCGATTTCGCGCAGGAGAGCTTCTCCGGCTATGCGGTCGTAAAGGCGTTCGTAAAGGAGCTCGATCAGCTCGTTTCGTTCAGGAAGCTGAATATCGAGAACGAGGATACCAACGTCGATTACGTCAAGGTATCGAACCTCATGCACGTGCTCATCGTGACGCTTGTCGAAACGGTCATCTGCGTCATTCTCGGCTACGGCGGCTACCTCGTCCATAAGGGACTGTTCACCGCGGGCAAGCTGATGGAGTACGTCGGCTATTTCACGTCGGTCGTATGGCCGGTAATGGCGGTCTCCATGCTGATAGAAAAGACCGCGCGCGGCAAGGCTTCCCTAAATCGCATCAGCGAGCTTCTGGACGCCGAGATCACCGTTAAGGACGCGCCCGGCGCGGAGGATATCGGCAGGGTAAAGGGCGATATCGAATTCAAGGGTCTCACCTTCCGCTATCCCGACGGGGAATACGACGCGCTTTCGGACGTTTCGTTCAGGATAAACGCGGGGGAGAGCGTCGGCATAGTCGGCAAGACCGGCTCCGGCAAGACCACGATAGTCGATCTTTTGCTCCGCGCGTACAACGTGCCGGACGGCACGCTGTTCATCGACGGGAAGGACGTGAATACGGTCACGATCCGCTCCCTGCGCGAAGGCTGCGCGTACGTCCCGCAGGATAATTTCCTGTTCTCCGATACGATCGCGAACAACATCAATTTCGCTTTCGACGAAAAGGACGAGCAGGCGATCGAAAACGCCGCGGCGCTCTCCGCCGTGCACGATAATATCGCCGAGTTCAAGGATAAGTACGAAACGGTGCTCGGCGAGAGGGGCGTTACCGTCTCCGGCGGGCAGAAGCAGAGGATATCCATTGCAAGGGCGCTGATGAAGAACGCCCCGATACTGATACTCGACGATTCCGTTTCCGCTGTCGATACCGACACGGAAAAGGTGATACTCGGGAACCTTAAGGAGAACCGCGCCGGGAAGACGACCATACTCATCGCGCACAGGATCTCCACGATAAAGGAGCTCGACAAGATAATATTTGTCGAGGACGGACGGGTGACAGCCGTCGGCAGTCACGAGGAGCTTCTCGCCTCCTGCCGGGAATACGCAAAGATGGTCGAACTGCAGCGCCTCGAAGAAGAGGCTCAGCGCTGAAGGAAGGAGATGATTTAAGATGCGTGAATACTATCCCCTTCTCCTCGTCGGCGGCATATTGGGCTTTATATCGATAGTGCTCATAATCGCGTTCGCCTCGATCAAGGACAAGAAACAGTCGATCGGCTTCGACCGCCACATGAAGGATTCCGAGATCGTGAAGCGCCTGCTGCGCTATGCGAAGCCGTACGTCGGCAGCTTCATACTCGTGTTCTTCATAATGCTCGTCGGCATAGCCTACGATATCGTTTCCCCGCTCATACTCGGCAAGGCAACCAAGCTCATAAGCGCCGAGAGCGGGTTCGAGCTGCCGCGGCTCTATACGCTCGTCGCGATCTACGCGGGGATCCTCGTCGTCTCGATGATCTGCACGTACGCGCAGGCTATAATACTGCAGCGCGTCGGGCAGAAGATAATCTCCGGCATGCGCGAGGATCTCTTCACCCATATAGAGGAGCTTTCGCATGAGCAGATGAATTCCATCCCCGTCGGCAAGCTCGTCACAAGGGTGACGAACGACACGAACGCCATTTCGCTCATGTTCACGTCGCTCCTCGTCAACCTTCTCAAGAACGTGTTCATAATCGTCGGCGTGCTCGTCGCGATGCTCGCGCTCAATTTCGAGCTCACTCTGATGGTGCTCTGCTTCGTGCCGTTCATCGTGCTGTTCACGGTCATATTCCGCAAGTTCGCAAGGCGCGCGTACCGCCGCGTCAAGGACCGCACGACGGATATCAACACCTACCTTTCCGAGAACCTTTCCGGCATCAAGATCACGCAGATATTCAACCGCGAGGGCGAAAAACAGCGTGAGTTCGAGGACAAGAGCCGCGGGCTCGGCAAGGCGAAGCGCGAGCAGATACTCGTATTCGGCATATTCCGCCCGCTGGTTTACATGCTCTATATCAGCTCCGTGCTCTGCCTGTTCTATCTTGGCGGCAGGGGCGTGCTGTCGGGAGGCAGCTTCCTCGGGCAGACCATCGAAGCGGCGACCATCGTCAGCTTCTATATGTTCATCAACAAGTTCTTCAACCCGATCCAGAACCTTGCGGAGCAGTTCAATTGGCTGCAGTCGGCGTTCGCCTCGGCGGAGAAGGTCTTCTCGATAATGGATATCGAGCCCGCGCTCGTCGACGCGCCCGATGCGATCGAGCTTGACGAGGTAAAGGGCGAGATCGAATTCAAGGACGTGTGGTTCAGCTATATCCCCGACGAGTGGGTGCTCAAGGGCGTTTCGTTCAAGGTAAAGCCCGGCGAGACGGTCGCCTTCGTCGGTCCGACCGGCTCCGGCAAGACGACTATACTCTCGCTCATCTGCCGCAATTACGAGTTCCAGAAGGGCGAGATACTGATCGACGGCGTCGACATAAGGAAGATAAAGATAAAGTCGCTGAGAAAGCACTTCGGGCAGATGCTGCAGGACGTGTTCCTCTTCTCAGGCACGATAAGGAGCAACATACTCCTTGACAAGAAGGGCGTTTCGGACGAGGAAGTCATGGAGGCGTGCCGCTACGTCAACGCGGATCATTTCATCGACCGCCTCGAAAACGGGCTCGATGAGATAGTACGCGAGCGCGGCAACAATTTCTCCGCCGGACAGAGGCAGCTTTTGAGCTTCGCGCGGACGATCGTCCATAAGCCCGAGGTGATGATACTTGACGAGGCGACCGCCAATATCGATACCGAGACCGAGGTGCTCATACAGGATTCCCTCGAAAAGATGATGAACATCGGCACCATGCTCATCGTCGCGCACCGCCTCTCCACCATACAGCACGCCGACAACATAATAGTCCTCTCAAAGGGCGAGATCGTCGAGCAGGGCACGCATCAGGAGCTTTTGAACCTCCACGGCAAGTACCATGCGCTCTATATGCTCCAGTTCGAGAAGGAGAAGCAGAGGAAGGGAGAATAAGGAACGAAATAAAGGAACATTAAAAAGGAACGGGTGAAAATCCCGTTCCTTTTGCGTATAACGGCTTACCTTTTCCCGCGCTTCTTTTCCGGCGCGCCCTTGGGCGGTTTCCCTTTGGGCGCGGGTCTTCCCTTTGCCGCGGGTCCTGACTTTGACTGCGGCTTCTTTTTATACTCCTTCGGTCTTTCATCGGGCACGAGGCAGTCCCGTCCCGAGCCGATAAGATCCTCGCGTCCCGCCTTTATGAGCGCCTGACGCGCGGTATCGCGGTAGTAGGGCATGAAGTACTGCATCAGCGCGCGCTGCATCGCCTTTTCCGCGGGGTCCCGCGGGACGTACACGGGCTGCATATCCCTTGGATCGAGCCCGGTATAGAACATGCAGGTGGAGAGCGTGCCGGGGGTGGGGTAGAAGTCCTGCACCTGCTCCGGGCGCTGACCGGTCTTTTTTAGATACAGCGCCAGCTCCACCGCCGAATCGAGCGTCGAACCCGGATGGCTCGACATGAAGTAGGGCACTATGTACTGATCCATGCCGAGCTGTTTGTTGACCTTCATGTATCTTTGACAGAAGCGGTCGTAAAGCCCGCCGGCGGGCTTGCCCATGAGCCTGAGCACGTTGTCCGAGATATGCTCCGGGGCGACCTTCAGCTGACCCGAAACGTGGTGCTTCACGAGCTCCCGCATGAAGGCGTCGTCCTTGTCGAACATGAGGTAATCGTACCTTATGCCGCTCCTTACGAACACCTTTTTCACGCCGTCGATACTGCGGAGCTTCTTCAAAAGCTCCGTGAAATCCCTGTGCTCGACCTCCACGTTTTTGCAGTGCTCGTAGCCCAGGCATTGGCGCTTTTTGCAAACGCCCTTCGTCAGCTGTTTCCTGCACGCGGGACGGCGGAAATTCGCCGTAGGTCCGCCCACGTCGTGTATGTAGCCCTTGAAATTGGGGAGCTTCGTCAAAAGCTCCGCCTCCCTTATCAGCGAAGCATGGCTGCGCGCCTGTATCACCCTGCCCTGGTGGAAGGTGAGCGCGCAGAACGAGCACGCGCCGAAGCACCCGCGCGTGGAAACAAGGGAGAATTCCACCTCGTCGATCGCGGGGATATGCTCCTTATAGGAGGGATGCGGCTTCCTCGTATAGGGCAGTTCGTAAACGTCGTCGAGCTCCTGCGTGGTAAGCGGCGCCGCCGGGGGATTCGCGACGAGCCAGCGGCTCCCGTGCTTCTGCACGAGGCGGCGTCCCGAAATGGCGTCCTGCTCCTCATACTGCTTCATGAACGCGCGGCAGTACGCCTTTTTATCCGTCGAGACCGCCTCGAAGCTATCTATCTCGTCGTAATCGTAAACGTTTCCGAGCGAGCTCGTCATATAGCAGGTCCCCGCGATATAGGTGATATCCCTGACGTCAAGCCCCGAAGCGAGCGCGTCCGCTATCTCGACGGTCTGCCTTTCGCCCATGCCGTAGGAAAGTATGTCCGCGCCGGAATCGACGAGCACGCTCCTTCTCACCCTGTCGTCCCAGTAATCGTAATGGGCGAAGCGCCTGAGGCTCGCCTCTATGCCGCCGATGACGACGGGCACGCTCCCGTAGGCCTCCCGGATGCGGTTCGAGTAGACCGTCACCGCTCTGTCGGGACGCAGCCCCATTTTCCCGCCGGGGGAGTAATTATCCGTCGAACGGCGTTTCTTGGAGCTCGTGTAATGATTCACCATCGAGTCCATATTGCCGGAATTGACCATGAAGGCGTATCTGGGGCGCCCGAAGACCTTGAAGCCCTCGGCGCTTTTCCAATCTGGCTGGGCGATGACGCCGACGGAATACCCGCGGGAGGCGAGCACGCGCCCTATTATCGCCGTGCCGAAGGAGGGGTGATCCACGTATGCGTCGCCCGAGACGATGACGAAATCGGGGGTATCCGTCCCGAACACCTCCCTGAGCTCCGCCGTTGACATAGGCAGCGGACGCCTGAATTCATTCAGCTCCATTTTGGCGTCTCTCCCTGAAAAAATCGTTAAGCAGTTTCGCGCATTCCTCACGCATTACGCCGCCGACGGCCGTGACGCGCTGCCCGAAGGCGCCGCTCCCCAGATCCGAAACGGAGCCGAAAGCGCCCGCGCGCTTATCGTACGCGCCGTAGACCACCGCGCCGATGCGGAAATTGAGGCACGCGCCCGCGCACATGGGGCAGGGCTCCATTGTGACGTAAAGCACGCAGTCGCTCAAAGAGCGGTCGCCGAGTATTTCCGAAGCGGCGGCGAGCGCCAAAAGCTCCGCATGGGCGGAGGGATCCTTTAACTCCTCCGTGCGGTTGTGCGCGCGGGAGACTATCTCGCCGTCCCTTACGACGACGGCTCCGACGGGCGTCTCGCCGTTTTTATACGCGAGCTCCGCCTCCATGAGCGCCTCCTCCATGAATCTTTTTTCGGCAAGCATTTCGTCACCCCGCAGATCGTTTTTCTAATTATACCATCCGCCGCCCGATTTGAAAACAAAATATTTCCCGAAAGGGATGCGCCCAAAGCATATTTTCCGTCCGCCGCGAATATAAATGTACTTGAGCAAGGTATGAAAGCGAGGAGATCGATATGGCAAGATTCGGCAAATGGAAATCGGAAAAGGGCAGGCTGAGCGCGCTGTTCATAGTGCTCGCCTCGATAGCGCTCGTTCTCGCGGCGGGCAGCGTTACCGCGGCGCTCGCAAAGCGGACGGGCTTTACGGGAACGGAAAAGCGTTATCCCGAGGGGACGAGCGTCAACGGCGTTTCGATAAGCGGCATGACGGAAACGGAGGCGCGGCGCGCGCTCGACAGGACGATGCGCGAAATGGTCGGCGCCTATTCGGTGCGGATCGTTTTTCCCGATGGACAAGCCAAGCCGGTAACGCTTTCCGGCGAAAGGCTCAAGGCCGTGACCGATTTGGACGAGGTGCTGAAAAAAGCCCGCGGCGGGGGAGAATACTCGCTCGCGCTGTCGTTCTCGGCATACCGAATAAGGCTCTGCCTCGCCGATATCGCCCGTGAGACCGCGACCGAGCCCGAGCCCGCCTGCATCGCGTTCGACGCTTCGTTCCGTCCGGACGGGGACAGGTTCAGCATAGTTCCGGGCAGGAGCGGGTCCCGCCTTGATTTGGAGGAGTGCGTTCGCCTGATATCCTCCGGCGAGACGGAGATCACCGCGCCCATGGAGGAGCTCCCCTCGGAAGCGGACGCGCCGAAGCTCCCCGTGCTGATGGGCGGCTTCGAGACGTCGTTTGCAGAGGGCGCGCTTTCTGCGCCCAACAGGGTCTTCAACATAGTGAAGGCGGCGGAAAAGGTGAACGGGAGCGTCGTCCCCACCTACGCCGTTTTTTCCGTAAACGAGGCGCTCGGGCCCAGGACCGATGAGCTCGGCTGGCGTCCCGCCCCCGGCTTGACGGAGCGCGGCGCGGATACAGCCGATCAGCCGGGCGGGGGAGTGTGCCAGCTCTCGACCACGCTCTTCAACGCGGCGCTCCTTGCGGATCTTCCGATCATCGAGCGCCAATGCCACTCGCGCCCCATCGCGTATGCGGAGCCCGGCAGGGACGCGACGATCGATACGGGCTCGTTCGATCTCAAATTCAAGAACGATACCGGCGCGGATATCTACGTCTTCGCCTGGGCGGACGAGGAAGGCTTAAAGCTCATCTGTGAGATATGGGGCGCGCCGAAGACGGACCTGACCGTTGCGATAGAGACCGAGCTCGTCGAGACCGTACCGCCTTCGGAGGACGAATACGAGCTTGACGAGTCGCTCCCGAAATACGCCTGCGTGGAGGATAACCCCGCCATGACGGGGGCAAGGTACATGACCTACCGCGTCTATTACAGGGACGGCGTATCCGTCCGCCGCGAGCCCGCCGCCGAATCGGAATACGCCATGCACCCGAGACGGCTCCGCGTCGGCAGGGGCTATTACAAGGCGATCTTCGGAAAACTGCCCGGGGAATAAAAAAACGCTTCCCTGTTGCAAACGAATGAAAACTGGTTTATAATATAAGCGGGGTAATCCCTATTATTATCAAATGATACGGAGGAATCGACCAATGGCTCTTGTAACAAGTACCGAGATGTTCAAAAAGGCATACGACGGCGGATACGCGATCGGCGCGTTCAACGTCAACAACATGGAGATCGTCCAGGGTATAACCGAGGCCGCGGCAGAGCTTAACGCTCCCCTCATCCTGCAGGTTTCGAAGGGCGCCCGCGCTTATGCAAACCACACCTATCTTATAAAGCTGGTAGAGGCAGCAGTCATCGAGACGGGGCTTCCCATCGTTCTCCACCTCGATCACGGCGATTCGTTCGAGCTCTGTAAGAGCTGTATCGACGGCGGCTTTACTTCCGTAATGATCGACGCTTCCTCGAAGCCCTTTGCCGAGAATATCGAGATCACCCGCAAGGTCGTCGAATACGCTCACGATCACGGCGTAGTCGTCGAGGCGGAGCTCGGCACTCTCGCCGGCGTTGAGGACGAGGTAAAGGTCAAGGCGGAGGATTCCTCCTATACAAGACCCGAAGAGGTGGAGGAGTTCGTTACCAAGACGGGCTGCGACTCCCTCGCTATCGCCATCGGCACCAGCCACGGCGCCTATAAGTTCACCGCCGCGCAGTGCACCAGGAATGAGAAGGGCATCCTCGTACCGCCGCCCCTCCGTTTCGACGTTCTGGAAGAGGTCCAGAAGCGTCTGCCCGGCTTCCCGATCGTTCTGCACGGCTCCAGCTCCGTTCCGCAGGAGTTCGTCAAGATGATCAACGAGAACGGCGGTCATATGCCCGACGCCGTCGGCATTCCCGAGGAGCAGCTCAGGAAGGCGGCTTCCATGTCCGTCTGCAAGATCAATATCGACTCCGACCTGAGGCTTGCCATGACCGCCAATATCCGCAAGTATTTCGCGGAGCATCCCGATCATTTCGATCCCAGGCAGTACTTAAAGCCCGCGCGCGCCGCCATCAAGGAGCTTGTAAAGCATAAGATCGTCGACGTTCTCGGCTGCGACAACAAGGCGTAAACCCCGTATATGAACGAAAGTGAATTCATACTTCTCACCGATGAGGAGGGGAACGATGTGGAGTGCGAGCTGCTCGACAGGATACTGTTCGAGGGCGCTTCCTACGCGGTGCTCCTTCCCATCGATGAGGACAGCTCCGAACCGGAGGCGCTGATCCTCCGCGAGGATGAGGAAGGGGAGCTTTCCGGCTTTGACGACGGGGAGCTTTTGGACAAGGTGTTCAGGCTTTTCCTCGAAAAAAACGGTTTGGATAAATAGCTCAAGGCTGCCCCGTTTGCTTTTGAAAGTGTAATGGGGCGGTCGTTTTCAAACGATCGGCAACCGCGCCGAATTCATGCAAAAGGTGTAAATACAATGGAATATCCCAATAAACTGCTCATTGACGGCTCCAAGTTCGGCGTCGACAAGCTCCAGATCTCGTGGTACGGGGCGCTCATCGTGCTCGGCATCATCATCTCCTACATACTCCTCTCGATCGAGGCAAAGCGCCGCAGGCTCCATAAGGACTGCGTGGTCGACCTGTGCCTCTGGTGCATCCCTCTGGGAGCGATATTCGCGAGGCTCTATTACATCGTATTCTCGCTCAATGAGTTCATTAAGCCCGATCTGAGCTTCCGTCAGGTGCTCCTCGGCATGCTCAACGTGCGTTCCGGCGGGCTTGCCATCTACGGCGCCATCATCGGCGGCATGCTCGGTATGTTCATCTATTCCCGCAGGAAGAAGATGCACTTCCTTTCGATCACCGACCTTGTCCTGCCCGGCGTGGCGATATCGCAGGCGATCGGGCGTTGGGGCAATTTCTTCAATCAGGAGGCGTACGGCGGAGTCATTTCGAAGTCGTTCCCGCCCTATTTCCCCCTTGCCGTCAAGATCAGGGAGTGCACACAGCCCTGCTGCGAGAATCTTTCGACCAATCTCGGCAACCTGCACTATGCGACCTTCTTCTACGAGTCCTGCTGGTGCTTCGTCATATTCATCGTGCTCTGGTTCATTTTGAGGAAGCGCGTAAAGCATCGCGGCGATATCACGCTCGCCTACATCATAATGTACGGCGTCGAGCGCTCGCTCGTCGAAGGCCTCCGCACGGACAGCCTCATGCTGGGCAGCGTGCGCGTATCGCAGGCGCTGTCGATAATACTCGTCGTCGTCGCCGTTGCGCTTATAATAATCAGGGCGGTCGCCGAGAAAAAGAAGGGGCGCACCGTCATGCCCGTTGAGGAGAACTATTATGCCGCGCCCCCCGCGGAGGAGCCCAAAAAGAAGGACGACGGCTGGGCGGTAGACGAAGCCGCGGAGGAAGCCGCCGAAGAAGCCGCGGAGGAAGCCGAAGAAGCGGTCGGGGAAGCCGAAGAAGCGGTCGGGGAAGCCGAAGAGGATGCGGTCGGGGAAGCCGAAGAAGCGGCGGAAGACGCCGCGGAAACGGTTGAAAAAGCCGCGGAAGCGGTCGAAGAGGCAGTCGAAAAAGCGGAAGAATAAACCGGAGCATCCGATGAAGAAGACAGTTTTCATTACCGCCCTCGCGCTGGCGCTTTTGAGCCTCGCGGGGTGCGTGAATAACCGACCGATCAAGGTGAGCGGAGTGACGCCCGAGCCCACTCAGGCCGTCATAGTCTTTACGCCCATTCCTGAGGAAACGGAGACCGCGGCGCCCGAAACGCCCGCGCCTTCCGAAGCGCCGGAGGAAACTGTCGACGAGATGGGCAACATAATCTCCGGCTCCGATCATTATATCCGCTATCTGTATTTCAAGAACCTCGTGCTCTATGAGGAGGATGAGGATACCTATCTTGACGGCACCGTGGAGAACACCTACGTTAAGGCGATAACCTGCGCCGTCGATATCGTATTCCGCGATGAGAACGGCAGGGAGATCGCCCGCGCAAGGCTGCAGACGAGGGACGGGAATTACCTTCTCGTGCTTCAGCCGGGGCAGACCACCGTGCTCGCAAGGATATTGAGCGATATGAGCCTTACCGATCTCCCCTTCACGCTCGAGTTCGATAAGGAGACCGCCATCCGTCCCGTCAAGCCGGACGACGGAAGCGAGACGGACTGATAAGGACGCAAACAAAAAACCGCCGACGAAGTATGCCTGTTGGTGATAAGGCGTTTTTAGGATGAATCAGTCCGGCTGGCACTCAACTCGTCCGCGAGTTGTGCGAGCCGCGCGGGTCAGCGCGACCGCGCCGCGAGAGGCGCGGAACTGCGATCACGCAACAAATTAGAATCGCTCCCGCGAGACATATCCCCGTATTTACAGCAAAAAACTCTTTGCAGTGACTAAAACCACGTGCAAAGAGTTTTTGTTTTGCATCCTAATTATTTATGCTAGGTCTCCAAATGCCGGCTAATGACCATTCGACATATAGTCGGCGGTATGTGTTTATGGGCCATCGATCAAGTCATGGTCGGATGTTCGTTGTTTCCGATCCGCCCGTCAAAGACGGGGGAGTCTATAAGCTTGATCGTTTTGCCAAAGCCGAATTCCTCCGTCAGGAGAGTGTCAAGCGTTTGAAAATTCATAAAATAAAACCCGGCTTCAGTGCCTCCCTCGATCAAGCTGCTTTTGTCTATGCCGCGAATATAATTGACAAAAGCATTGAACAGCTCGCAATTTGAGGCAAAATGCGAGACCGGCAATTCGTTGTCGAGCGGATGGGTCGGAGCGTGGAAAATGACGATCCTGCCAACCATGTCAAAATCCATTTGAGGCAAAATGCGCCTCCTGTAGTCGTAAAAGAATCTTGAACGCTCGTCTTCCTCCACTTCCCAAAGATCCGTATAGACGTCCGGCTTGCGCGGACCGAGTATCATTTCACCGAAATACGTGCGATGCTGAAGCTCGTCAAGCTCTACGTGTTTTAGAGTGAACAGCTTTGAAAGCAGGTCCAAGAGCGCTTCGTCGTCAAGCTTTCCTATTATCGGATAATCCTTATAATAAGCGGCCAGTGCTTGGCGGGATGCAAATTCAAACAAAGGGTTTCTAGGCAGGGCTTTAGTCAAGTGAACAAGTATCATAGAAGTCAACTCCTTTCGAATCTAAAGAGGGCTTAAACTGATGCATTGTTGTACCGTGCGATCGTTGTTTTAGATAGGTTACCCATCGCCTTTTATATTTATTATGGACGATAACATTATATATTGACGAGGCCTTTTTGTTAACCGTGTTCATTTGAAACACTAAAATTCCATACTCTATAGAAAAGCAAAGCATTAGGCGATGCGGCTCAATACAGCTCTATCTCCAGCTTATCGAAATCCACGGGCTCCATGAAATCGGCGGGCAGAAAAACGGTATGCCCGAACTGCTGAAGGTCCCGGACGTGCTTTTTGAGTATCACCGGTCTTGAAAGGTTCATGTCGTGGCAAAGGCGCGCGAAGGGCTCGCTCCAATCCTCCACCTCGTAAGCGGATCTTATGTTAAGCGTCACCGTGCTGCTCGATACGGTGGAGTTGTCCACCCTTATTTTTCCCCAGATCTTCATGATGATATGCCGAAAACGACCGTTCTCGCAAGGTCGGGCTTGTCGGTTATAAGGCTCGTTACGCCCATGTTGGCGAGCCTTTCCATCCACGCGGAGTCGTCCACCGTCCAGATATTCGTTTCGATGCCGCGCGCATTGCATTCCTCCGCCATATGCGGGGTCTTGCTTATCGTTATGAAATGCGGATGCAGGCATTGGGCGTTCATTTCGAGCGCGTATTTCCAGGGCTCCGCGAATATGCTCATGTAAAGGAGACCGACCTTCGCCCCGGGATCGAGCTTCTTCATCTCGCGCACGGTGTAGTGGTTGAAGGAGGAGTAGATTATCCTGCCCGTCATGCCCTTTTCGATCTCGAGCGCCTTGAGCTTCCCGCAGATGCCGGGATAGTCGATTATGTCCGTCTTTATCTCGACGTTTATCAGCTTCTCCGTTCCGGCGAAAAGATCGTACACCTCGCTCAATGTGGGCACGGTAACGCCCCTGAAGCCCTCCATGCCGTTGGAAGCGTCGAGCGCCTTCAATTCCGCAAGCGTGAAGTCCTTTATAAAGCCCTTGCCGTCGGTGGTGCGGTCGACCCGCTCGTCATGCATGACGACGAGCTCGCCGTCCTTTGAAAAATGCACGTCGAGCTCGACGCCGTCCGCGCCCTGCTCCAGAGCGAGCTCGAAGGAGGGCATTGTGTTCTCCGGAGCGTAGAAAGAAGCGCCCCTGTGTGCAAGTATCCTTGTGTTCATATTTCCGCCTTTCCCGGTAAAACCGAATCAGTCAAACAGCCCGCGTTCTCGCATGAGCGCAAGCACCTCTTCGCCGATGCGCTCGGGCGGCTTCATGCCGTCGCCGTCCATGCACCGGATTATCGCAACGTCGTCATAACGCTCGGAAGCAGAGATATACATATCCCGCGCGCGTTCCTGAATGCCGCGGTCCTTTTCGTAAACGTCGCGGCCCTCGCCCACGTATTCGCGGAAGCCCTTTTTGTCGATGTTCTTTCCCGCGCGCTCGGTATTCACGTCAAAGAAGAGATTGAGCGCCGGGCGGGGCAGACCGAGATGCTCATACTCAAGCTCGAACACCCAGTCGATAAGATCGGGCTTGCCGATATCCCTGTCCCTTATGCTCTGATAAACGGCGTTCGAAAGCACGTAGCGGTTGATGATGAGAAAATCGTACTCGCCGTCCCGCCAGCCCTTGAACGCCTCGAACCTGTCGAGCGCGAACCAGAGCGCCATGCTCTTCTGGTCGACGTCGGTCGCGAAAACGCCGTCCTCGCCGGAGAGGAACCTGCCCACCTGCCTGCCGAAGAACGCCTCGTAATCGGGGAACGAGCGCGTCTCGACGGTATAGCCCATCTCCTTCAAATGCCTGAGGAGCAGCTCGAACTGCACGGTCTTGCCGCTGCCGTCGATGCCCTCAATCGTGATTATTTTCGTATTCATGGATCGCCTCCCAATCCCTTTTCAAGAAAGCAGTTTTTTAAGCTGACCGAGATCCGCTTCCTCAAGATACGCCCTTATCCGCGTCCCCTCGGGGGTGTGCTCCTCCTCGATTACCGTGCCGGTCTTGTAGATGAAGCTGACCGCCTCGTATTTCGAGTAGGGGATAACGGTATCTATCTCGGTCTTGCGTGAATTTATCAGCTCCTCAACCGCGGCAAGAAGGCTTTCAAGTCCGGTCTTCTCCTTCGCGCTGATGAACGCGCGCCTTCGCTCGCCCGTGTCGTTCCTCTGCTCGGGGAACTCGGGCAAAAGATCGCATTTATTGAACACGTCTATCCTCGGCACGCTGCCTGCGTCGAGCTCGGCAAGCACCTCCTCGACGACCCGCATCTGGGCGTCGTGATGATCGGATGAAACGTCGATCACGTGGAGAATTATATCCGCCCGCGTGACCTCTTCAAGCGTGGAACGAAACGCGTTTATAAGCTCATGCGGGAGCTTGTTTATGAACCCGACCGTGTCGGATAGTATCACGTTCGTGCCGCCGGGCAGTTCTATCTGCCTTACGACGGGATCGAGCGTCGCAAAAAGCTTGTCCTCCGCAAGCACGCCTGCGTCGGTAAGCGAATTGAGCAGAGTGCTCTTGCCCGCGTTGGTATAGCCCACGAGCGCGCAGAGGGGAGTCCTTCCGCTGCGGCGCGTTTCGGAGCGGACGCCGCGCTGCTTCTCTATCTCCTTAAGCTCCTCCTCAAGCTCGTAGATCCTGCGGCGGATGCGCCTGCGGTCTATCTCGAGCTTCTTTTCGCCGGGACCCCTCGTGCCGATGCCGCCGCCTAAGCGGGAGAGCACCTGCCCCTGTCCCAAAAGGCGGGGGAGACGGTATTTGAGCTGTGCAAGCTCCACCTGCAGCTTACCCTCGCGGCTCTCCGCGCGGGAGGCGAAGATATCGAGTATCAGCGTCGTCCGGTCGATAACGGCGCAGCCGAGTATCTCCTCAAGATTGCGCTGCTGCACTGCGGAAAGCTCGTCGTCGAATATGAACAGGTCGGCGTTCTTCTCGCTTCCGAGGAGCGAAAGCTCCTCCGCTTTGCCGGAGCCTATGTACGTTGCGTTGTCTATCGGGCGCTTGGAGAGGGCGACCTTCGCGGCGACCTCTGCGCCGGCGGTCTTCGCAAGCTCCTTCAATTCCTCAAGCGTGTCGTAACCCTCGCCGGAATCGATCCCGACGAGTATCGCCTTTTCGGCTTCCGTATCGCGGACTGCCTTCGTGACGGAACGGAATCGGTCGTCGGAGATATAGATCTCCGCCATCAGTGCAGCGTTGGGGAGCTTGTACGGACGCAGCGGCCCGTAAACGAGCGCCTCGCGCTTGCCTTCGTCGTCAAAGTCGCCCAGGAACGCCGCGTAAAGCTGCGTTGGCTTGCCGTCAGTAACGCCCACGCTCGCCATGGAATCGAGCAGCATCGAGCGCAGCGTGCCGAGGTCGACTCCCGAAGGACGCCCGTCCCCGTTGGGGTGGGTGTGCAGGCACCTCACGCCGCAAAGCCTGTCCTCGTTCCTGACGAGGCGGATGTTCGGCATCTCCACCTTGCTGTCGCTGCCGACGGAAACGTCCGCTATGCGCCCGTCGCGCGAGATATAGACGGATATCTCCCGCCCGATCTCGCCGGTTAGCTGGGCCATAAGTGAAATAAGCTCAAAGGACGCGAATTCCTTCAGCCCCATTTTAATGTCGTACAGCGACCGTATCCTTTCGATGACGGTGCCCTTGACGCCGTTCAAATTGCCGTTTATCTTGTTTGCCATACTGCTCCGGGTTATTTTGCTTTCACCCTTTATTATAACTCCTTTTGCGGGATTTTTCAAACATTTTATAAGCCCGCGCTTCACGAGCGGCATCCCCGGAGAGAAGCAGCAGCGCCGTTACGTTCGGAGCCGCCATAAGGTAGTTGAAGAGCTCCCCCGCGCGCCAGGCGAACGCCGGAGCGACAGCCGCCCCCACGGGGATGAGCAGTAAAAACGCCGCGTGGAACGGCGCCGCGCTAACGTCTTTTGCAAGGTACGAAAAGCATCTTTCGCCGTAGTACTCCCAGCCGACTATAGAGGTGAAAGCGAAAAGCAGCACGGAGGCGGAGAGGAACACCGCGGCGGGCTTCGCTCCGAGGGGATGAGAAAACGCGGCGAACGCGAGCGCCGTGCCGTCCCGGTAAGCGGAAAAGTCGAGCCCGCTCGTCAGTATCACGAACGCGGTCAGCGTGCACATCACGATGGTGTCGGCGAACACCTCGAACACGCCGAGCAGCCCCTGCCTTACGGGATCGGTCTCGCTTGACGCGGCGTGCGCTATCGGCGCGGAGCCGACGCCCGCCTCGTTGGAATAGACGCCGCGCGCAACGCCCACCTTCATCGCCCTTATAAGCCCCGCTCCCATGAAGCCTCCCGCCGCGCTGCGTATGCCGAACGCGCCGCGGACGACCGAAAGGAACGCCCCGGCAAGGCGCGCGCGGTTCATGAATATCGCCGCGAGCGAAACGATCGCGTAAGCCGCCGCCATAACGGGCACGGCGCGCTCCGAAAAGCGCCCGATCCGCTTTGCTCCGCCGAATATCACCGCCCCGGCAAGGAGCGCGGTCAAAACGCCTATAACGATCGACGACGCCGCGGAGGGGCGAAGCGCGCCGAGGCTTCCCAAAAGCCCGTTTGCCGCCAGCGCAAGCGTGTTCGACTGCACGAGCGCCGTTCCGAACAGCGCGGAAAAGCAGCCGAATAACGAAAAAAGCCTCGCGAGCGTACTTCCGAAGCGCCCAAGCCCCCGCTCCATATAGATCATCGGCCCGCCGCCGGGCTCTGCGCCGGACTTCCTGTACAGCATGGCGAGCACTATTTCGCAGAACTTCGTGCCCATGCCAAAGAGCCCCGCCGCCCACATCCAGAACACCGCGCCGGGACCGCCCAAAATGATCGCCCCGGCGACTCCCGCTATGTTCGCCGTGCCGACGCTGCTTCCGAGCGCCGTCGCCATCGCCTGGAATGGCGTCACTCCCGCGCCGTTCCGGCTCTTCTCGAACGGGGCGGCGAGCGCCCTTCCCAAATGCGTGAACTGAAAAAAGCCCAGCCGCGCCGATAAGAATGCGCCCGCCGAAAGCATCATGAAAGCCGTAACGAGACCCAATGCGTCCATGCGGGATAATATGCCGGTACCGCTTGAAACAGAATGCGAAAAATGATATAATATCACAAAACGGGCAAGCGCCCTGATAACGGAGGATGCTATGGATAAGAACGAGTATTTGCAGATATTCAAGGACACCGATTTCGTACACAGGAGCGGCACGGCGGAGGAGCTTCGCGTTGCCGAGTATCTTAAGGCGCGCTGCGAAGCGATGGGCGTTAACGCCCGTATAGAGGGCTTCCGCGTGCCTATGGCGGAAATAGAGGAATCGCACGTCTATATCGACGGCGCCGAGATCGAGGCAAAGCCCTTCTTCAACTGCGGCAGCGGCGAGACGGAGGGCGAGCTCTATTATATGCCCTCGACGGATAAGCTCTCCATCGCCGGAGCGAAGGATAAGATAGTGCTCATGGACGCCCAGGGGATCGGCTTCTTCACGTATCAGGACCTCATGGAGGCGGGCGCGAAGGCGATCCTGTTCAGATACGGCAACGTGAATTACCCCAACCGCGATATCGACGAAAGGGATCTGAGGGAGCACGTCGTCGGCGAACAGCGCAAGGTACTCGCGGCAATGATCCATATAGAGACCGCCGCGAGGATAGTCAAGTCCGGCGCGAAGACGGCGAAGATAGTCATTAAGCAGAGGGAGTTCGACGGCGAATCCCATAACACCGTTGCGGAGATCCCCGGCAGGCGTCCCGAATTCATAACGCTTACCGCGCATTACGATTCCACCGCGCTCTCCCACGGCGCTTACGATAACATGAGCGGCTGCGCGGGGCTCCTCGGCGTTATGGACGCGCTCAAGGATAAGGAGCTCAATTACGGGCTTCGCTTCGTGTTCTGCGGCAGCGAGGAGAGGGGGCTTCTGGGCTCCAAGGCGTACGTCAGGGACCATGAGGACGAGCTCAAGGATACCGCGCTCAACATCAACCTCGATATGATCGGCTCGACGCTCGGCAAATTCATCGCCTGCGTATCGGCGGAGGAGAAGCTTGCCTCTTATATCTCCTACATGGGCATGGAGCTCGGCTTCCCGATCGGCGCGAAGACGGGCGTCTATTCCAGCGATTCGACGAGCTTCGCCGATAAGGGCGTGCCCGCGCTGTCCTTCGCAAGGCTCGCAGGCGGCGACGCCGCGCCCATCCATTGCCGCTACGACCTTATGGAAGTGCTTTCGATGGACAGGCTCGAAAAGGATATCGCCTTCATCACCGCCTTTACCGCCCGCATGGCGAACTCCGCGCTCTGCCCCGTTTCGAGGGATATCCCCGAAAAGGTCAAGACCGAGCTCGACGAATACCTCGCGAGGAAGAGGAAGGAAATGTAAAAGGTATGAAAAACAGCGGAGCATTTGCCTGCCCGCAATAAGGATGTTTTTTGAAGGAGCGGTGGATTCGTTGTTTCGGGTCCACCACTCTTTTTTTTGTCACGATATCAGCTTTATCGCCGCATCGTTCACCGCCTGCGAAAACGGCGGCTCGGTCAGCCGGTCGAGCTTTTCGCAGAGAACAAAATAGGTGTCGGGCTTAACCGCTTTCGGTTCAAATCCCAACGCCCTTTGACGCATGTATTCGCTGACAGTCAGCCCGCACTTCGCGGCGGCGGCTTCGATCTTCTTCTTTTCACTCTCCGTCAGCCTCACGGCCACCCGGGGAGGTTCCTTTTTCTTTGCCATGGCATCACTTCCTTTCTAAGATTTTTGGCAACAAAAAAGCGCCCGGGGTTCGGACGCTATGAATATGTTTTGATACACTTACTTGGTTAATCAGTATTCTTTCCTCTTACTTCATAGATGGCGTAATTTCCTCTTTCAGACCAATCTTGGTTGAGGTATTTAACCATATACCGATATGCATCATCCCAAGAACCGAACAGACCGTTTTCATTCAGCTTTTCAAAATCCTCGAGGAATAGGGTGCCCTCTTCATCACAGCCGTGCCATCGGCAGATAAACATACAGTCGCCGATAATTGAAAACCCGCCTTCGCAGTCGACCTTGTAACAGATATCGTACCCAAGAAAACGGTAATCGTCGGGATAGATGTCATCGCTGCCTGCCACCTTTGTGTGTATGATCTCAAAATCATCGGAGTCAAGGGATAATCCGAGCAGGAATAAAGCGTCATCCTCGCTTGTGATCACGCAAGACCCTTCTTCATCGAAGGTTTGTAATCCTGCAAGCCGCTCATTTTCTTCTTTGGTGCGTTTCCTTCGGATGTTTTTGACATACGCTCCCATGCCTTCACGGTCGGGTCCCAAATAGAGCTTCTCCGGCTTTTCAGCGAACGGATGACCGTATGCCCGAGGAACGCCCTTAAATCTGGGAAGGTTTTCCGCATATACAACAGGATACTTTTTCACTATCGAAAAGCCCGCAGGGAAGCAATCGTCACTCTCAATAATTTCTCCTGTCTTATAACATGAGTATACCTTTGGCGGAATACTGATGAAATCCATAATGATTAATTACCTCCTTGGCGTACGTCCATGATATCCACATATTCAAGAGACGGCAATTCGCTAAGGAAGCCGAGATCATCGACCTTGATCGTAGCATTCAAATAAGTCGGATAAGAACATATCCCGAGCACCTTCAAGCTTTTCAGCGCGGCAATGGCGGAGTAGTCATGAACGTTCTTGGTCTGCCCGAGTATCAGCACCTCAAGCTCGGTCAGCTTGGCCAGCGGAGAAATATCGGTAAGCGAGCTGCCGCACTCGATAAACAGCTTTTTTAGCGAACGCAGATTGACGATCGTATCTATCTGTTTACACGTCAGTCTTTTGATCCGCAGGGATTCGATGCTGTTCTGCCTGCACAGAGCGTCGAAAGTCTTTTGATCGACATTTGAGCAAACATGTACCTCCCTGACCGGGAGCGTTTCGTTTTGCAGGAACCTCGCCCATTCCGCCGTGTAACGCCGCTGCATGCGCGGATACACTTTCGGATCATCCGCCGAAAGATACTCCGATACGCTTTCGTACATCCGATGCTGGGAGCAAACGAGTTTTATGGCTTCCTGCCCGGAGTATTCCTGCGGATGCTCGACCGTAATATCGTCACCGCACCACATAAGGCTCCGAACGGAATCGTCGTAGATCCTGCTGTGATCTGTCGCGAATTCGATATTCGGCAAGGACTTTCTTAATTCAGCTAAAGACAATTCACTATTCATGATAATTGAAGGAGGAATGATCCCATGATAAAACAATTCTGCTTTCGGGCAGATATGTGACCTCAATTAAATCGCCGATTTTTAGGCCGTTGGAGGTCATAAAATAATAACTGTTTCCATCAATTCTTACAATCGAAGCCCTGACAATACCTTTATCTTCATCAGGCACATAATACCTTGGTGATGATATTGCATCTTCGATTCTCTCCACCTCACCGATACTCTGAACGCTTTCTTCTGGTTTTTCTTTTAAAAGAAAAATAGTATATCTTAGTGTTGGTAAAGTACCGGATAAAAATAGGATCGAGGCAATAATTGGAATAACCAACCCTTTGACGACAGCCCATAGACCTCGCTCTTTCGTCTTAAGATATTTGATGATCCAAAAAACCGCTATCCCTAAAACAAAGACAAGAGTAGCCAATGGTATGTATAACCCGGATCTTAAATATTGATTATACGGAAACTCCACATTACCCTCCGTTTAACATTTGTAGTGCTTATCAACAATTACTATCCAAGATCAAAGTCATTATACCACTCAAAACCGTCACGCGCAACACAGAACATGGCATCGTGTTTTTCACCGGGGGTATTAGGGGGCATCCCCCTAAAGATGAGCCCGACGGGCTCCCCACGACGTTTGCGGCACACAAACGTCCTGCTGGTTACGAAGTTGATCCTATGCCATAAGTTTTCGCGGGCGTTGGGTTATTGCCCGCGGCCCGTTTTTCGCCATGCAGACCTTTGGCATCATCGGTTTATCGGACGCAGGCCGGATGGTGCCAAATACGTGGCCTTTGGCATCACTGAAACATGTCGAGCGTTTCGA
>JAEEGF012001145.1_pt1 | contig 35363 bp, 32 predicted proteins | sample 9134171 | NCBI WGS metagenome assembly JAEEGF01 (sample SAMN16246542, study PRJNA631951) | gut metagenome | biome: gut microbiome; feature: rumen; material: AP-attached | host: Bos | place: Iran: Karaj | collected 2018-10
GGAGGGCCGAGGTGTTGTTGAAGCCGCTATAGTTGCCAGCCGTCAACTGGACATCGATAGGCACGAGGGCTACTCGGATGAAGTCGTAGGAGCTTTCTCCCTGGGCCTTCCAGTCATAGGAACAGAAGTAGTTGCCGGCCGCAAGGGAGAAAGTGCGCGTGGCGAAGGAATAGGATGTGGAGGTGACGGTGTAGGCGTTGGTGGCGCCGTCGTTGGTGATGTACAGAGAACGGCTGCCGCCATTGTTGACATCGTTGCCAACCATCCAGTAGTTGGCCTGGCCGTCATTGACGAGGTCCCAGCCGTTGGCGCCGTCGAGCTCGAAGTCGCAGCTGTAAGGCACTGTGGCGGGTGAAGCGGCGAGAGTGGTGAAGGTGACGTAACGATAGTTGATTTCGGTGCTGCAGTCGGGATAGACATAGGCATGGTAGGTGGTGGCGGAATCGAGACCTGTGAGGAGGGCAAAGGTGTCGGTGACATGGACTGGAGTCATGTGGCCGGTGCCGGGGACAAAGTCGACAGCGTCGAACTCAACATTCCAACCGGTGTTGGCATTGTCGGTCCAAGAGAGGGTGGCCGTGTTGCGCAAAACGTTGCTGGCAGCGAGGTTGTCGACTGTGCGAATCTGAATATTGGTGAAGTTGCTCCATCCATCGGCAGCCTGGTAGGAGGCGAGGCTACCGCAGGGGACATAGACGGGGATGTCGGTGGGAACATTGGAGAAGACATCGCTTCCAAGTGTTGGAGGGGTTGTGGCAAGGGTTGTGATTTCCGTCAAGCCGGTGCAGTTGGTGAAGGCGGAGTTGCCAATGGAAGTGACGCTGCTGGGAATGGTAATGGACGAAAGCCTAAAGCAACGATCAAACGCTTCGTCACCAATAGAAGTGACAGTGTTGGGAATTACTGTATTCATGCATCCTATAAACAGCTTATTTGAAGCCGTCTCAATAATGGCATTGCAGTTCTCACGGCTATCATAAACCTCGTTGCCGCTTTCTACTACTATGGAGGTGACGTTTCCAGACCAGCTAAAAGCATGTATATCTATAGAAGTCACAGAACTGGGAATGGTTATTGAAGACAAACTGCTGCAACCCATAAGGACCCAGAATTCCAACTCCGTAATGGAATCAGGTAATGTTACCGATTCCAACCTGGGACATTCTGCAAAGGCGGCACCACCGATGGTTCTAACCGAATTGGGAATTGTGACTGATGTAAGGCCTGTTTGACGGAAGGCCTCCATGTCAATGCTGGTTACCGAGTTGGGGATAATGACAGAGGCCATTTGACCACAAGCGTGGAATGCAGAACGGCCTATGACGGTCACCGAGTTGGGAATGGTCACGGATGTCAATCCACTTCCACAGAAGGTTCTAGTGCTTATATAGGTCACCGAATTTGGGATGGTTACAGAAGCCATATTACTGCACCCCTCAAAAGCATTATCGCCAATGCTACTCACGGTATTGGGGATAACCACTGAGGTCAAACCAGTACAACGAAAGAATGCCGAGTCTCGAATCGAGGCAACCTTATATTTCACGCTATTAAGGGTGACACTGTCGGGGATGACGAGGTCGCCGTTGAGGTTTGTGTATCTCGGGTCGCATCTAGTCTGCCATGTCACTTGCGCATTCCCATTCATTATTCTGTAGTATAATATGTGTCCGCTAGGGCTTTCGGCATAATCGACAGCCTGAAGAGTCTCGAACACGGCGGTGAGGGTGGTGTCCTGAGACACCGTCAGCGTGCATGGATTGTCGGTGCTGACGGTAACGCCAGCTGCATTTTCCCAGCGGACGAAGCGATAGCCACAATCGGGTGTGGCGGTGATGGTGGCACTGTTGTTGGCGCAGGTGGGATCAGTGGTGACAGCGGCGGTGCCCATGGCATCATCGTTGCCACTTACCGACACCGTATAATTGAATACTTCTTGAATATTGGTAAACTGGCTCCATCCATAGGCAGCCCGGTAGTCGGCGAGGCTGCCGCAGGGAACATAGACGGGGGTGTTTATGTCCATTCCGAAGAACGCCTGCTCACCTAACGTCGGCGGCACTTCAGCCTGGATATAGAGCTCGTTTAGATTGTAACATGCAAAAAGGGCGTAGTCGTCGATGAAAGATACCGATGCAGGAATTGTGAAGGAGGTGAAGTGACATCCGAAAAAGGTCTTTTTCCCCAAGGATGTGACGTCGGAGGGGATAACAGTATTGTTGCTGCCTGCTATCAACGTGTTGGTCGATGTCTCAATGATTGCATTGCAGTTGTTTCTGCTATCATAATTGGGATTTCCTTCCGAAACTACGATTGAAGTAAGTCCGCCGCATTCGCCAAATGCAGATTCTTCGATAGAAGTGATATTGTTGGGAATTGTCAAGGTGGTAAGAGCTGAACAACCTTGGAATGCATATTTTTTGATGGTGGTGAGACTGCTAGAAAAGGAAATCGAGGCCAACGAGTAGCAGTTCAAGAAAGTTGCTTGTTCGATGACGGAAACACTACTGGGGATATCAATGGAAGTAAGACCGGAAGCGTAGAATGCGTAGCTGCCTATGGAAACAACGCTCGTGGGAATTGTAATGGCGGTGAGGTTAACCAATCCTTCAAAAGCATTGTTTGATATTGCAGTAACGGAATTCGGTATGATGGTATTTTGGCAACCGCTGACAAGTACGTTTTCGGAAGATTTGATAATGGCGTTGCAGTTGTCTCGACTGTCATAAACAGGGTTGTTCTCGTCCACGGTTATAGAAGCCAGATTATGACAACTCGAAAAAATCCCGTATCCTATACTTGTCACGCTGGCTGGGATAAAGATAGATGTAAGGTCATAGCATGCTGTAAAGGCCTCCCTGCCAATACTCGAGACGGTATTTGGAATTGTGAATGAGGATAACCTATTGCAGGAAATGAAGGCTTCGTTTCCTATGTACGTTACAGCGCCGAGAATGTTGATTGATTCTATGTTGTAGCAATTACTAAAAGCATCTGCGCCGATGATAGTAACGGAACTGGGTACGGTTACTGAAGTTATGTCGCTACAGAATCCAAAAGCATTTGTTCCGATAGCCGTAACAGGATAGATTACATTATTGAACTCAACATTGTCGGGAATAGTAATGTCTCCCGTGGGACGGGTTGAATAATAGGGATAGCTGTTGGTTTGAGACGTTACAGTTACTGTGTTGTCCACAATGTTGTAATACAGCGTCTGGCCGCTGGGGGCGACGGCAGAGAAGTCGTAGGCCGAGGCCTCGGTGGGGATCGCCAGCAAGGTGGCCAAGATGGTGAAGACCAATGTCGAATGGTGAATGATAAAAGATAAATGATGGTTCATGCCTTTTATAATTCTATGTTCTACATGCTTATTTCTTGATTCCGTGGAGGAAGTCGAGGGCGCGGAGGAAGGGCTCGTCGATGTCTTTCATGACTTTGTAGTAGTATTCGATACCGAAGAGGTCTTTGGCGATCTGGGCTTTAAGCATGAGTGCGAGGTAGCGGTCGGAGTGGGCGGTGCGTTCGGGTTCGGCGGCTTCTTTCTCGGTGTCGCGGACGATGCCTTTCTCGATGGCGGCGGCGGCAAGTTGGGCGTCGAGACCGAAGGTGTCGTAGTTCTCAAGGAAGAGTTCGAAGGTCTGCACCTTCGGGTCTTTCCGGTGGGCGTCGGCCCAGTTGAGCGGGAAGGTGTTGAGGAGGCCTTTGCCGCGGAGGGAGATGTAGTAGTCGGAGAGGCGCATGGTGTCGAGCGGGACGAAGATGTCGGGCATGATGCCGCCGCCGCCGAAGACGGTGCGGCCATGGGCGGTGCGATAGCGGAGGGAGTCGGGGAAATGGATGGAGTCGGCGTTGACAAGTTCGCCATGTTTATAGCGTTCGGAGATGTCGTCGCGATAGGCGTCGGAGCCTTTGTCGTAGGGGCGCTGGATGCAGCGGCCGGACGGGGTATAGTAACGCGCCGTGGTGAGACGTATCTGACCGCCGTCGGAGAGTGGCATCATGCGTTGGACGAGTCCTTTGCCGAAAGAGCGGCGACCGATGAGTGTGCCGCGGTCCCAATCCTGGATGGCGCCGGAGACGATTTCGGAGGCAGAGGCGGAGCCTTCGTCGATGAGGATAACGAGGGTGTGTGGGTTTTCGCGGTCGACGCGGAAGTGGCCGCGGCCGTTGGCATTGAAGTTCTGGCGGGGAGTGCGACGGCCTTCCTGATAGACGATGAGTTGGCCGCGGTCGAGGAATTCGTTGGCGAGGTTGCAGGCGATGTCGAGGAAGCCGCCGGAGTTGCCGCGGAGGTCGAGAATGAGGGAGAGCATGCCTTGTTTTTTGAGAGATTTGAGGGCTTTGTTGAATTCGTCGACGGAGGTGCGGGCGAAGCGTGTGAGGCGGATGTAACCGATGGTGGAGTCGGCCATGAAGTAGGTGTCAACGGAGTAGATGGGGACTTTGTCGCGTGTGATCTCGAAGTTGTAGACAGTGCCCTGACGGAGGATGTCGAGGTTGACGACGGTGCCTTTTTTTCCACGGAGGTGGTTGAAGACGAACTGGTTGTTGATGGTGTCGCCGGTGGCGGGCTGGCGGTCGATGCGGATGATTTTGTCGCCTACCTGAAGGCCTACTTTCTCGGAGGGGCCACCGTCGATAACAGAGCCGACGACGATGGTGTCGGAGACGATTTGAAAGGAGATGCCGACGCCTTCGAAGTTGCCCTGGAGTGGCTCATTGGCCCGTTCAACGTCCTTGGCGGGGATATAGACGCTATGGGGGTCGAGGGATTTGAGCATGGCGTTGATGGCGACGGCGGAGAGTTTATCCATGTCGGGGTTCTCGGTGTAGTTGCCGTCGATGAGGGACATGACCTGGTCGACGCGGATCTGGCCGGGGGTGACCGTGTCGGGGATGAAGGGGCGCTGGGCGTGCAGGGAATTGAGAATTGAGAACTGAGAATTGAGAATTATGCTGACGCAGAGCAATATTTTGATGATATGATTTTTTAGTAACATTTTAATTTCCAATTATCAATTTTCAATTATTCAGGGCGGGCATTTGCTGGGAGAGGCAGTGGAAGGAGCCGAGGCCCCAGATGATGTCGGTGGAATCGATGCCGATGATTTCGCGGTCGGGGAAGAGGGCCTCGAGGATGTAGGCAGCTTCGTTATCAGCGAGGCAGCGATAGGTGGGGAAGATGACTTTGTCGTTGGCGATGTAGAAGTTGGCGTAGGATGCAGGAAGGCGTTGGTTGTCGTAGAAGACGAGGTCGGGCATGGGGAGTTCGACGATGGTGGGCTGTTTGCCATTGGCGAGGCGGCAGCGGTTGAGGATGCGAAGGTTGCGCTGGAGGGGTTCGTAGTTTTCGTCCCAGGCGTCGTTTTCGACGACGGTGACGATGGTGTCGGGGTTGACGAAGCGGGAGAGGTCGTCGACATGTCCGTCGGTGTCGTCTCCGACGATGCCGTCGGCGAGCCAGATGATGTTGTCAACACCGTAGTAGTTGCGGAGGTAGTCTTCAATCTGATCCTGGTTGAGGTTGGGGTTGCGGTTGGGGTTGAGGAGGCACGAGGTGGTGGTGAGGAGGTCGCCGCAGCCGTTGACATCGATGCTGCCGCCCTCCATCACAATACCGGACGAGAAGATGGACATGTCGGGCATGAGGTCGTGGATGCGCACAGGCACCTCGGTGTCAAGCTCGTAGGGGTATTTTCCGCCCCAGGCGTTATGGTTCCAATTGACAATGGCGCGGGAGTTGCCGTCTTTGTTGAGGAGGAAGGCGGGGCCGTGGTCGCGACACCAGGCGTCGTTGCTGGGTATGAGGTGGAGACGGACGTTGTCCATGTTGGTGCCGATGGCCTGAAGTTCGTGGGCGACATGGTCGGCCATGGGTTGGTCGTCGACGTTGATATGGACTTGTTCGCTTTCGGCGAGGGTTTTGACGAAGAGGTGATAGGAGGGATAGATGGTTTCTATCTTTCCGGGCCAGGAGTCGGGGTTCTTGGGATAGGTGAGCCAGGTGGCCTCGTGGCGGGCCCATTCTGCGGGCATGAAATAGCCTTGTTTTTGGGGGGTGCTCATTTTCAGTTAATAGTTAAAAGTTAATAGTTAGTCGATATAGCGTTTTGTGATGTCGCCATAGCTGTCAATGCGGCGGTCGCGGAGATAGGGCCAATGGCGACGGTAGTGGTCGGTTTGGTTGAGGTCGAGTTCTTCGACATGGAGTGCTTCCTCGAGGTGGGGAGCCTGATAGAGGATGCGGCCGAAGGCGTTGGTGATGAAACTGCCGCCCCAGAACTGCATCCCCCCTTCCCTACCCGTACGGTTGACGGAGACGACGGGGACGCCGTTGGCAACAGCATGGGAGCGCTGAATAGTCTGCCAGGCATCGTACTGTTCGCGGTTGTCGTGCTCGTTCTGACGGACATCCCAGCCAATGGCGGTGGGATAGAAGAGTATCTGGGCACCCATGAGGGCTGTGATGCGAGAAGCCTCGGGATACCATTGGTCCCAGCAGATGAGGACGCCGAGGGTGGCAAAGCGGGTATGAAAGACTTTGTAGCCGAGGTCTCCAGGGGTGAAATAGAACTTCTCGTAATAGCCGGGGTCGTCGGGGATGTGCATCTTGCGGTATTTGCCGAGGTAGGAGCCGTCGGCATCGATGACGGCGGTGGTGTTGTGGTAGAGCCCTTCGGCACGCTTTTCAAACATGGAGCAGACGATGACCACCCCCAATTCTTTGGCGAGGGCCATGAAGTGCTGAGTGGTGGGTCCCTCGGGGATGGGTTCGGCAAGGGCGAAGTTCTCATAGCGCTCTTCGTCGCAGAAATAAAGGGAGGCAAAAAGCTCCTGGAGGCAAATGATTTGCGCACCGTCGGCGGCAAGCTGACGAACTTTCTCTGTGTAGCGCTCGATGTTGGCGGCTTTGTCGGCCACGCAACTCATCTGGGCGATTCCAACTTTGACTTTGTTGACGAGATTTTCTTTTTTCATAATGTGTTCTGTTCCCTTTTGGGGTAGATTTCCTTTGGGGTTAATTTGAAGATGCAAATTTACACAAAAATATTGATTCGCACGCACAATATTAATAAAATATAATATATATGTTTGACAAATAGATTGTTATGAAATAAAAAAGCCCGCCGGAATGGCGGGCTAAAGTATGAGTGATGAATGGTGTGCTATAGATTTGATATATGCTATAGAGGTGATGTTATTTTTTCAGCCACTGGTCGAACCAGTCGATGAAGTTACGATGCCAAAGGAGGCTGTTCTGTGGACGGAGCACCCAGTGAGTCTCGTCGGGGAAGTAGAGGTAGCGGCTTGGAATGCGGCGCAGCTGTGCGGCATTGTAGGCTGCCATACCCTGCGAAGCGACGATGCGGAAGTCGAATTCGGAGTGGATGACACAGATGGGGGTGTTCCATTCGCCAACAAAGAGGTGGGGCGAGTTGGAGAAGCCTTTCTTGATTTTGGGGTTCTTGTCGCGTTCCCAGTAGGGGCCGCCTATTTCCCAATTTTCGAACCACATTTCCTCGGTCTCGAGGTACTGCTGCTCGAAGTTGAACATGCCGTTATGAGCCAGGAATGCTTTGAAGCGACGGCCTTCGTTGTAGCCCTTGACATCGTGGTTGTGGCCGGCGAGCCAATAGACACTGTAGCCACCGAAAGAGGCGCCGCAGGCACCGATGCGCTCACGGTCGATCTGCTTGAAGTTGTTGGCGAAATAGTCGGTGGCGCTCATGTAATCCTGCATGCAGAGTCCGCCATAGTCGCCGGAGATTTCCTCAAGCCACTCCATACCGAAGCCGGGAACGCCACGGCGGTTGGGGGCGATGATGAAGTAGCCAGCACCCGACATCACCTCGAAGTTCCAGCGAGTGCTCCAGAACTGGCTGACGATGCTCTGGGGACCGCCTTCGCAGAAGAGCAGTGCGGGATAGGTCTTGGTGGAATCGTAGTCGTAGGGATAGATGAGCCAGGTGAGCATCTCCTTGCCGTCGACAGTCTTCACCCAGTAAGGCTCGACCTTGCCCATGCGCACCTGCGAGAGGATGTCGTCGTTGAAGGTGGTGAGCTGTTTGCCCTCGGCCTTGTCGTCGGTGAAGTTGTAGGCGTAGACGGTAGCGGGATACTGCATGGAGACCTGGTTGGCAAAGATGCGGTCACCGTTCATCTCAAAACCATTGATGTCGTGTACACCGGCGGTAATCTGGCGCGGTTGATCGCCGCTCTCGAACTTGAAGTCGAAGATTTCCAGAGTGCCACGATACATGACAACTGCGGCGAGACTCTTGTCGTCGGCCGACCAACGGATGTTGCTTACACCGTAGTCGAATCCTTCGGTGAGGTCGGTCTTCTTGCCGGTAACGAGATCCATGACCATGAGGCGCTGCTTGTCGGCCTCATAGCCGTCACGTTCCATGCTCTCCCAAGCAATCATCTTGCCGTCGTGGGAGAAGACGGGGTTCTGGTCGTAACCCATGATGTCCTCGCTGATGTTGCGGGTCTCGCGGGTGGCGATGTCATAAATATAAATGTCACTGTTGGTGGAATGGGCATAGTCGTAGCCGGTCTTCTTACGGCAGGTGTAAGCAATCAGCTTGCTGTCGGGACTGTAGTCGTACTGCTCCGTGCCACCCCAGGGGCGCATGGGGCTCTCGTAGGGTTCGCCGTCGAGAATATCGACAGCCTTGTCCATATCGGCCTTGCCATTGGTCAGCGTGACATAATAGATGTGGGGAATCTCATCCACCCAGTTGTCCCAATGGCGGTACATCAGGTCCTCGTTGATGCGTCCTGTGGTCTTGTCGAGGCCGGCAAAGAGTTTTTCCAGATGCTCGGGACGTTCAACAGGGATGGTGCTGATATATACCAGCGAGGAGCCGTCGGGAGCTATCTTGAAGCCTTCGAAGCCGCGCTCGCACTCGGCAACCACTGTTTCCTGATGGTTGTTGACATTTATGGAAAGGATCTGGTTCCCACGGCAGAACATAACAGTCTCATCGTTGAACCACACGGGATTGAACTCGGAGGCGGCGGTGGTGGTCAGTCGCGATGGTTCGCCACCATCGGTCGACATCAGATAGAGCTCCACATTGCCCTTGTTCTCTTCCAAGCTGATGGCTTTCATGCCATAGACCAGCTGGCTGCCGTCGGGACTCACGTCATAGCCGGCCAACTGCCCCAGGCTCCACATCACTTCGGGGGTGAAGCGGCCGTCGGCAACCGTTATCGGCTGTTTCTCGATGACATTCTGCTCATCGGTATCCTGTTTCTGGTTACACGCTGCCATGCAAAGGGCGGCAGCGGCCAAAGAAAATAGTGTTTTCTTCATATTCTGTCTTTTTTATTTTAATTCTCCGAGATAGGATTTGCCGCCTTGCTTTCGCGGAATGTCATCGGGGTGCGGATGTCGACACCATAAAAGTTGAATCCCTCGGGACCAGGCTCAACAATGTCGATATTCTGGGTGTTCAGCGGCAATGCCTGGAAAGTGAGCGAGTAGACAAGCACATCGTATCCGCCACGGTTGTGGGCAAAGTCAGTATATTCTGGATACACCGAGATTCCATCGGTTTTCACCAGTTTGAAATGTCTGCCGGTGGCGTTGTCGCGAATGAAGACGTCGGGATTGATGGCGAGACCTTTGTCATAGAGCGGACGGTGCTCGGGGGTGCGGGCACAATAGGAAAAATACACCTTGGTATTTTCTCTCTCAATCTCGATTTTTTCAATGCTCACCACCTGTGCATAAGGCGAGCGGCGTTCCACATAGGGGAAATCCAGCGACCGTGGTACCCTGGGTTTGGCCCAAGCACCAGGGGTGTGCGCATCCTTTGGCTTGGAGGCTACTTTCTCTGCCTTCTCGCGCTGGAAGTCCGACTCCACGGCATAGCACTTCATCCTTGCATTGAACGAGAAAGTCATGCCGCCACCGGGAGTCCCCGTCTCTTTGGTTTTGCGGTTACGTATGTTGAACTGCTTGTAGAGAGGTGCTGCCGCGGTACCGTTGAGGGTGGCATAGTTGTAGGCTATACGCGTGCCTCCCTCCTCGTCCTGCATCGTCGCATCGGGTCGGCCGAATTCGTCAACTATCTCGTAATACGACTTGCCCATATAAATGGACTCCAGGTCGGCATCGGCCGACACATATCGGCTGCCCCAGCATCCGGCAAAAAGCAGCGACACCAGCGCAACAACCCCCAGGGAGCTATGAACCGTGAATCTCATCTTTCAAATTGTATTTTATTATTCTTAATTCTTAATTCTCAACCAATTGTCCGGCATGAAAACGGCCTTTTATCAACTCGCCGTCAGTGCTGATATAGGTACCCTCGCCTTCATACTGGTCGTTGAGCCAGCCGCCTTCATACGAGGCGCCGTCGCTCGACGTCATCTTTCCCTGACCCGTCATGTGGCCCTGGACAAAACTGCCCACATAGCGGTCGCCGTTGGGCCAGGTGCGCACACCTTGTCCATGGAACAATCCGTTGAGGAACGGTCCCTCATAGCGCGACCCGTCGGGAAACAAGAGGTAGCCCGTACCAGTGCCCATGTCTGTCCAATCGCCTTCCATCACATTGCCGTTGTTGAAACGGAATGTACCGTGGCCCAATATGTTGCCTTTCTTGAAATGGCCCGTGTAGGAGTAGCCGGCAGCGGCGTAGGTGAACGTACCCTCGCCGTCGATGTCGCCCTTCTTCCAGTCGCCCTCATAGCGGTCGCCGTTGGCAAACACCATCAGGCCGTTGCCGTGTCGGCGCCCCTTGGCGTCGCGCTCTCCGGTATAGTAGGAACCATCCTTGTAGGTCGTCGTCTCTCTGACCTGTGCCCAGCAGGAACTGCCCGCCATCAGCACCATCATCAGAACAATTGTCTGTCTCATTTTCATAGCCGTATCCTTTTATTTTGTATGTGTAATGTTTATAATATCAGTCTTTTTCATTTAATTTCTCGATAAAAAGACCCAATTTGTAAAAGCTGAATTGCTTCATCGAGATTGCCTTTCCGCTCACAAAATGGCTCTCCATCGGCGACTTGAACATCTTGAACACCCAGTAGGTCACCTTCGTCAATCCCATCCTCCTCACTGTGGCATAGGTGTTCAGCAACTTCACCGTGCGGCAGAACCGCTGGTCCTCCCACATGAACTTGTATATCCCCACCAGGCTCTCCACTCCCTGCACCGTCTTGTGGAGGAATTCGGCATTGCTCTCCACGTCGCCGTTCACCACAGGATTGTCGATGTGGAGTATCGGTATCTTGTTTTCCTCCAGCCTGTAGCCGAAGAGTGTGTCCTCGTGCCCATACTGGCTGATGCGCGGGTCGAACTTTATCTTTTCAAACACCGAACGGCGTATCATGAAGTTGTTCGTCATGAACGACTTGTAGGGGGTCTTCTTCCTCTCCTCCACACTCCGGCACTCCACCTTCGTCCCATAGAGGTAGCGCAGGCGGTGCTGCTGGTCGTCGCCACGCTGGTCATACTCCCGCCCGCCGACAATCACGTCGCACTTGTCCGACACATGTTTCCTGTACACCTTCAAGAAATTGTCCGGCACCACCGAATCGTTGTCCAGAAACAGAAGCCATTCCCCTTTCGTGTGTTTCAGGAAAATATTGCGTATCCTGGCACGGCCGATGTTTTCGCCCAGACGCAGATAGTGCGCCAGATCGCAGATACCGTTGTTCTGGGTCAGATAGTAGCCCGACGAGTGGTCGTCGATGCACACAATCTCGAAGTCATCCTCCCCGTGCATCTGCTCTATCTGGGTCCTCAGCCGACGCACCAACGGATAGGCATAAAAATTATATATCGGTATACAAATCGAAATCATACCTCAACCTCCAGATTGTCGTATGCCAGAAAAACTCCCTCCGGGAGCATCTTTTCCACCTCGGCATGCAGCCCCATCTCGTGGCTGATATGCGTCAGATAGGCGCGGCCGGGGTTCACCGTTTTTATTAGTTCCAATGCCTCGGGAAGCGAGAAATGCGAGAAGTGTTTCTCTTTCCTGAGCGCATTGACAACCAACACTTTTAATCCTTTTATCTTATCCAACTCATGAGGCTCTATATGGTTCGCATCCGTGATGTAGGCCATCTCCCCGATGCGGTATCCCAAAATGGGCAGGTCCTTGTGCATCGCCTGTATTGGCTCCACCTCCACCCCTGCTGCCACGAAAGCGCCCTCCACCCTGTGAAGGTCGGCCTCGGGCAGCCCCGGAAATTCGTGATGAGCGAAGATATAGCCATAGTCGCGCTCCAGAGCGTGCTTTGCCTCGCCATTCAGGTAGACATCCATCTTCTTGTGTTGCACATAATTGAATGATCTCACATCATCCAATCCCGCAACATGGTCACGGTGTGCATGCGTTACAAGTATCGCGTCCAACCGTTCCACCTTCTGCTTTAACATCTGCTGCCTGAAATCCGGACCGATGTCGAACAGGATGTTTGCGCCGTTATCCAAAGTCAACAATGCCGAAGTGCGCAGCCTACGGTCCCTTTCGTCGACCGAGCTGCACACCTTGCAATGGCATGCTATCACCGGCACACCCTGCGATGTCCCCGTGCCCAAAAAAGTCAGTCTCACTACTCCTTGTGCGACAGTTTGAACCCAACTCCGTGCACGTTGACAATCTCCACCGACGGGTCAGCCTTCAGGTATTTTCTTAACTTCGTGATATACACATCCATCGAGCGCGCCGCGAAATAGCTGTCGTCCTTCCAAATCTTCTGCAACGTCGTGTTGCGGTCAACCAGCTGGTTGAAATTCACTGCGAAGATTCTCAGGAGGTCGCACTCCTTGGCGGTCAGACGCTGCACCTCGTCCCCAATCGTAAGGGTCTGATGCACATAGTCGAACACGAAGCCGCCAATCTTGAATACATTCTTGTCAGGACGGTCCTCGTTGAAACTGCGGCGCATCGTGGCGTTCAGACGTGCCAGCAGCTCTTCCATCGAGAACGGTTTGGTGATGTAGTCGTCGGCTCCCACCTCGAAACCCTTCAGCTTGTCTTCCTCCAGGTTCTTGGCGGTCAGGAAAATGATGGGTATCTTTTTATCCACCTTCCTGATTTCCTTGGCAACGGCGAAACCGTCCTTCAACGGCATCATCACATCGAAAATGCAAGCGTCCACATCCTCCGCGTCGAAAGATGCAAGAGCCTCTTCGCCGTCCTTGGCCCAGACAACGGTATAACCCTTCTGTGTGAGATAGGCTTTCAGAATGGTACCCAGGTTGGGGTCGTCTTCAGCCACCAAAAGTTTTATTCCCAAATTCATAATCCTTATATATTTTAAGACTTTATTCTTTTGTATTGAGATAACACAAAAAATTGCATTTTATTGTATCGAATGTTAAATTTTTTATGTTAATTGAGATTTTTTTTCTCGAGCCATCCTCCCTGCACCTCCCTCCCGCCCCCTTGCCACCCTCTTGGTTGCATCGCCCTACCAATACCCTACCAACGCCCTACCAACTCCTACCGTGGTAGGAGTTGGTAGGGCGTTGGTAGGGCGATGATAGGTAGTTAATACCTTGAGGGTCAGTCGAGGAGGGCTGATTGGTCGAGGGGGGTGTGGAGAACGCGCTGCCAGGCGGTTTTTAGCGCCGCCGCGTCGCGATAACCGCATTGGTGAGCCACCCGGTCGAGGAGGAGCGGGTCGTCCTGCGAGGCGGTGGCGAGGAGGGAGGAGGCGTGGTCGACACGAAGAGAGTCGATGTAGTCGGAGAAATGGGCGCCGTGAATGTGGTAGAGGGCGTCGACGACCTGGTCCTGCGATACATGGAACTGTGTGGCGAGGGAGAAGACCGAGATGTCGGGGTCGCGGAAGTTGCCCTTCTCGATGAAGGCGGTGAGACGATGTCCGAGGGTGTCGAGGTTGTGTCGCGTCGAAGAGGAGGAGGTACGGGCTATGTCGAGGTTGAGGCTCTCGGCGGAGTATCGGATGCGGAAGCTGAGGCCGCCCATGAGTAGCATGGCGGCACCTTCGACGACGCAAAAAATGATGACGGGCAAGAGGGGACGTGGCCGGTTGAAGGGGAAGATGATGTAAGAGATGATGATGGCGATGCAGTTGACGGCGATTGAGGAGTAGAAGAGCATGGACCGGCGCCGGTTGATGGCGTCGGCGGCGTGGTATTCGTCCACTTGCCGCTGGAAGTGGCGGATGGAGACGATGGTGTAGACGGCGACAAACGCCACTTCGACGACGAGGACAATCCAATAGAGATAGAAATGGACGGCGACGATGAGGTTGTAACGCCAGGAATTGGGCATGAACATCCAGGCAATGGCGTCGGTGCCGCGGAGGATCCAGAGGCGGTACATGTCGGCTCCGCCAATGGCGACGGAGAGGGCCATGAGAAGTGCGAGGGAGAGCGCGGGGAGGATAAGGAGGCGCGCCATGCGCGAAACGCCCTGGGTGCGGGTAAGGGCGGTGACGGACATCTGTGTCATCGGGGGGACGGTGAGCGAGAGGAGCATGTAGAGGATGACCAAGATATACTCGCCCGCGAGGAAGGTGTTGAAGAAGGTGCTGTAGATGATGATGGAGAGCCCGATGAGAAGGAGGGCGGTCATGATGAGCCACTGTCCGCCAAGGACACGGCGTTTGAAAAAGAGAGTGGCGAGGGGCCAGAAGAGGGCCGAGAGCCCAAGAATGAAATAGGCAAGCGATACGGGTGTCATAGGTAAAGGTTTAATGGGTTAAGGGTCTAAAGGTCTATATGGGTGAGGGGTTATTGTTTGTTGATTTTCTGTTTGACGAGGTCGGCGAGATAGCGGGCGTCATAGTCCATGTGGTAGCAAAAGCGTCCCGAGAGATACTGGACAACGGCGAAGAGGACTGCAACGGCGATGAGGATGTATTTGAAGTAGGGCGGCCGGAAGTCGACGGTGAGGATGGCAATGAGCGCCAGCGGGAAGAAAATCCAGCTAAGGACGGTGACCCAGCGGGTGTCGATTTTGGGAGCGTTGAGGTTCTCGGCATAGTAGGAGTTGAAGCGGCGCTGATAGAGGATGGTTTTGCGCGAACTCATGACAACGAGGATGCAACTCAGGATGAGGAAGACTGCGGGGTAGAGCCAGTGGTCCCAGAAAAGCATGAAGTTCCAGGCACTGTCGCCTGGGATGAAGGTCACATCCCCTTCCCTGATGGCGTAGCAGAGAATTTCGTAACGGCGCGGACCGAGGACAAAGGCTCCTATGGTGAGGCCGAGGGTGAAAAGCAACGGAATGGAAAAGACCCGTCGTTGGTGGAGCGTGGCACCGCGGGGTTCAGTGAGGGAACAGATCCCGATGTAATACATCGGGGCACATAACAAAGAAAGTGTCTCGAAGAGAAAGTCATAGATGAAGAGAGAGCCTGCGCGACCGCGGAAAAAGATGGCGAGGACTATCATGGCGGCGCCTTCGAGAAGGAAGGTGAGGCTCTGGAGAAGCTGGTAGCGGATAAGCTGCTTTTTTAAAAGTACGGTGAAAAGTGCACAAAAGATAGACACCGCTGCAGGGAAGAATAGGATATAAGACCACTTCATTTCGAAAACTGTTAATTGATAATTGAATTGCAGGCGAGACGCCTGCGCACCCATTGAATATTATTGACGGTCGGCTTCGATAAAACGGACAAGCTCGTCGACGGCATCTTTTTGGTCGATGTCGCGCTTGACGATTTCTTTGCCTTTGTAGAGGGTGATTTTTCCGTGGCCGGAACCTACGTAGCCGTAGTCGGCGTCGGCCATCTCGCCGGGGCCGTTGACGATGCAGCCCATGACGCCAATCTTCACGCCCACCAGGTGGCGGGTCTTCTCCTTTATCTCCTTCAGGGCGCGCTGGATGTCGTACTGCGTGCGGCCGCAGGAGGGGCAGGCAATGTACTCGGGCTGCGTGATGCGGGCGCCGACGGCCTGCAGGATGTCGTAGGCGATGGGCATCTCGGCCTCGGGGTCCTCGGTGAGGCTGACGCGCACAGTGTCGCCGATGCCGTCGAGCAGGAGGGCGCCAATGCCGGCGGCGCTCTTGAGGCGGCCCTGAAGGCCGTCGCCCGCCTCGGTAACGCCGAGGTGTATCGGGTAATCCATCCCGAGGGCATGCATCTTCTGCACGAAGAGGCGCGTGCTGTCGACCATCACCTTCACGTTGCTGGCTTTCATAGAGAAGACGAGGTCGTGGTAGTCCTGTTCCTCGCAGACGCGGGCGAACTCGATGGCACTCTGCGCCATACCCTCAGGCGTGTTGCCGTAGCGGCTCATGATGCGCTCGGACAGCGAGCCGTGGTTGGTGCCGATGCGCATGGCCGTGTGGTGCGCCTTGCAGATGTCGATGAGGGTGGCCATCCTCTCCCCTATCCGCTTCAGCTCGTCGTTGTATTCCTGCTCGGTGAACTCCAGCTTGCCGGTATTGCGGTCGGTGTAGTTGCCGGGGTTGACGCGCACCTTCTCCACCAGCGTGGCAGCCACCTCGGCGGCCTTAGGGTTGAAGTGTATATCGGCCACCAGCGGCACCTCGCAGCCGCGCTTCAGCAGATCCTCCTTGATGCGGCCGAGGTTTTCGGCGGCCTTCACATCGGGCGCCGTGATGCGCACCAGCTCGCAGCCCGCCTCCGCCATGCGGAGCGCCTGCTCGACAGTGGCGCGGGTGTCCATGGTGTCGGTGTTCGTCATGCTCTGCACGCGGACGGGTGCTCCCCCGCCCAGCGTCAGGTTGCCTATATGTATCTGTCTGCTCATTGCTTGTTTATTTTTTTACAAAATCATAACGGCCTCTAATTACAAGGGGGTTATCTTGCGGAAATCTTCACTCCATTGATTTCCATTTTTTGAGTTGGAGCATTTGCTTCAAACTCAAAGTCTTTGTCCCAATCGGTCTCCACTATTTTAACCCCAGGGAAGACATGACGCTTGGGTTGCAATTTTATCGTGTAGGGCTCTGCGTTGGTTACTTTAACACGCTGCCAATAATGTTCAAAGCCAGCGTATGCCACCTCGATGTCATATACTCCAGCTTGCATTGATATCTCAAAGTTCCCGTTGATGTCAGTTGTATCAACCCAGTATATATAGCATCGGTCGCGCACATTTACCTTGGCAAATGGTATGGCACCTCCATTTGTGCTATCAATCACGGTACCCTTGAATACCACACTGGGACGTTGTAAATCCACGTCTATCATCCGAACACCCGCCTCTGTTGTGTCCACGCTTTGCGCCGCGGCACCGAAACCGAAGCCGCACAGCACGACGAGTGTCAAGATTGCTTTTTTCATATCATTAACGATTAAAGAAGCATCCGTACAATTACGATATGCGGGCGATGGTTCTCTGCAGGCTCAGTACCTGGCTTTTCAACTGCTTTATCTGGTCCTGCAGGTTGGCGTTCTGGCTGCGGAGTTTGCGGTTCTCCTCAATAAGTTCGTACTGCGTCGGCTCGCGGTGTTCCTCTTTTGCGCGCTGCTCGGCACTCTGGCCGATGGTCTCGTCGTTGAACACCTGTCCCACCTTGCCTTGGTCGGCCATGCGGATAAGCTCGTTGGGCGCAAACGGCATGTCGAAGCCGCTCTCGTCCTCGACATACACCATGCCGCCAGCCACTTTTTTCACCACTCCCCCACCCACGGAGTTGAGGAACTTCACTTTGTCGCCTATTTCAAATTGTGCCATAATATACTTTTTTGCGAATGCAAAAATACGGATTTTTCACGACATACAGAAAAATATTTTGCCACATGGCAAAAAGTTTGTAACTTTGCATCATTAACAAAAATGACATAAAAGATGAAAAAAGCCGCTTTTCTCACCACAACAATACTCTGCACCACATTGTTTTGCAGTTGTCGAATCACCGCATCGGTCACCAAAAACGACACGTTTGGCAACACCTTGAAAGAGGTGGCCGGGGATTTGCAAAAAGAAGGGTTTTATTTTGCAGGGAGCGACAACAGCTTATCGTATGAACGCAACGCGCCTGGATACTCTCTTTATTGGAATCCCGGCGCACCGCTCGATCCTGTCACAGGACAGGAGAACCTCTATCCTCAAAGCGGCTTCGGCTTCGACAGGAAAGTGACCTACGACAAGGTAGACAAAGCCACTTTCTGCTTCACCGACAAGGAAGGCGACACTTTGGTCTTCACAGTGTCATACAAGCGTGGCGACTACTTCGTCGACGAAGTAGGCATTAGTGGCTGCGAAGTATCCAATCCTGTCCTCCAAGCACACCTCTGCGGCGACTTCTCTCCCATCAGGAAACTCGACCAAATGCCCAAAGACACCATTGCGGTGTTCAAATAATTTCGTCGGCAAGAGCTGCAAAGTCGATGCCGTCGAAGTTGCCGCTACTCATCATCAGGAGGTTCTTATTGTCGTTATCTCGGAATAACGTTTTAACACAATCCACCAGCTTCTTGCTATCAGTGAAGATTTCCACATCTCCGCCGAAGGCACGGCGAACCTCCTCGGGGTCGAGGGGCGGCAGTTTCTTGAGTTGCAGTGCATGCTGGCTGAAATAGACATAGCGCACGTCGGCCTCGTCCATCGAGTGGGCATACTGCTGCAGGAACTCCTGCGTCAGCGAGCTGAAGGTGTGCAGCTCCATGCAGGCTACCAACTTGCGGTCGGGGTACTGCTCACGCATGGCGTGGATGGTAGCGCGGAGCTTCGACGGCGCATGGGCGAAGTCCTTATAGACGGCGCAGGTGTCACTCTTCTTCACCAGCTCCAGTCGCTTCGAGGCACCTTCGAAGGTGCTGATGGCCTCGTCAAACTGCTCGTCGGTCACCCCCACCTGACGGCAGGCCAATCGTGCGGCGGTGAGATTTAATAGATTGTGGTGGCCGAAGACCTGCAACGCGGTATTGCCAATATAGGTAATGCCATTCTCCACACGGTGCTCCGGGCATACATACGGCAGCTTCTGTATGTCGGTGCGCTGGTTTTCAACAGCCACACGGTGTACCTCGGCATCCTCGTCGCAGTAAATCAGCGTACCCTTCGGTTCGATGAGGTTGATGAACTGCGCGAACTGGTCGCGGTAGATGTCGAACGTCGGGAAGACATTGATGTGGTCCCACTCGATGCCGGTAATGATGGCCACATTGGGCTTGTAGAGGTGGAACTTGGGGCGGCGGTCGATGGGCGAGGTCAGGTACTCGTCACCCTCGATTACCATCACCTTGGCGGTGTGGCTCAGGCGCACCATCACTTCGAAGCCCTTGAGCTGCGCACCTACCATATAGTCGGCCTCAATGCCGCAGTGCGCAAGCACATGCAGTATCATCGCCGTAGTCGTCGTCTTGCCGTGCGAGCCGCCCACCACGATGCGCAATTTGTCCTTCGATTGCTCATAGAGGTATTCGGGGTAGCTGTAAATCTTCAGTCCCAGATCCTGTGCCCGCAGCAACTCAGGATTGTCGATGCGTGCGTGCATGCCCAGCACCACAGCGTCGAGGTCGGGCGTAATCCACTCGGGGTGCCACCCGAATTCCTTCGGAAGCAAGCCGTACTTCTCCAACCTACTCTTCGCCGGGTCGAAAATATCGTCATCGGAACCCGTGACGGTGATGCCCTTCTGACAGAGGGCTATGGCAAGATTGTGCATGGCGGAACCGCCTATAGCAATGAAATGTACCTTCATAATTCTTTGGGATAAAAATGATAATATTTGGTTACTTGTTTCTCCAAGAAATGCCTGTCGAGCTGATCGCTGGCCTCGCTGATGGGCAGGCAGCGGCCGTCCTTGTAGAGGACTTTTATCTCCTGGTCGTTAAAGTCGTAGCTACGGTTGGCCAATTTACCAGTGCCCTCGAAATAAGTCGTATGGACGTCTGTAAATGGCTCGTTGCTAAAACGTATAGCCGGCAGGCGGCGGTTGACCATATTCTTACATAAAGTGCTGAGTATCTCGTCGTCGCTGTGCTGCCAATGCTTGACAGCCACCATGATGTCGTCGTCGTCAATCTCGGCAAAACGGTCAAGCCCGGAAGGTGAAAGGTGAAAGATTGAAGGTGCAAGATTCAACTCCCTGGCCCGCCGCAGAATGTTGAGCAGCACCTGGTCGGCGGCAATGACGGTCTTGTGCATATACACTTGCCAGTACATCAGACGGCGGCTGATGATGAACTTCTCCACGCTGTAGATACCTTTCTCGTCAATCACCAATTCATCATCATGCACATTAAGCATCGAGATGATGCGGTCGGTGCCCACGATGCCCTCGCTGACGCCGGTGAAGAACGAGTCGCGTCCCAGGTAGTCGAGGCGGTCCATATCAAGCTGGCTACTCACTAACTGGTGCAGGAAGTGTTTGTGGTAACGATTGGCAAAGATGGAAATAGCAAGGTCGAGAGTTCCTTCCATCTCCTGATTGATGCGCTGCATCATGAGAAGTGTGATTTCCTCATGGGGTAGGTCGATGAGTAGGCGCTCGGTGGTGTGGGAGAATGGGCCGTGGCCAATGTCGTGGAGGAGAATGGCGAGCTTGGCGCCACATATTTCTTCGTCGGTGATGGGAACGCCTTTGGAACGAAGGACGTCGAGGGCACGTCCCATAAGATTGAGTGCTCCGAGCATGTGGGAGAAACGGGTGTGGGTGGCTCCGGGATAGACAAGGGAAGTGAGTCCGAGCTGCTTGATGCGGCGCTGCCTCTGAAAGAAGGGATGCTCGATGACTTGGAGTATGACGGGATCGTCGATGGTTAGGAAACCGTCGTAGACCGGGTCATTGATAATTTTGCGTTTGGGCATAGGTTTAACAATTACAGGTTAATGGTTTATGATGGAGGTGATGACTTCGTCGGTGAAGGAACCGAGAGGCGTTTGCCCGGTGAAATGAAAGAAATAGGTGGTAAATCCGCCAAGGTTGTATTCGATGAGTATGGGGCGAAGGGAGGGGTCGACAGTGATGTCGAAAGCTATGAGATGGTGGTCAGTGATGCGTAAAGAGGCATCAAGGGCAAGGTCGACAATGGACTGCCAGGCCGGGACGAATAGTTTTTCTTCGCCGAGGTCGACACCGTTCCACTGCGAGGAGCGCTCGCCGTAGCGAGCAATGAATGTGGAGCCTAAGCGACCGGTGACAGGGTCGATTGCGACGAAGCGTCCACCAGCGCTGATGTTGTCGACATGAGAGCCTGCAGGTCCTACACGAAGGATGGCAGCGGTGACATGCGGCCGGCTGTCGACGACAGAACGATAGACAGCGAGTCGGACAGTGCTGACGGCCGTGGGGCTGAGACGGGCAAAGAAGGGGTGCTGGACAATTCCCTGCTGGAGGTTCCAGTTGTCGGCATAGCGCATCATGAAGATATCGGAAAGGATAGTGCCGTCAGCGGCAACATATCGGTCGCCGCAACGGTCGAAGCGAAGTATGCCGTCACCGCAGGAAGCGTCGAGAGAGGGCTTGAGAAACAGAGTTTGATAAGGACAGTCGCTCAAAGGGACGAGCTGTTGGACGGGGCCACCGTTTTTGCGCATGGCAACAGTGGCAGGAAGTATGGAGGGATCAAGGAAGGAGGCGAAGTTGTTCTTGTCCTCATAGAGGTCCCACAAGGCAGGGGGATTAAGATACCGCTCTACAATGTCGTGCATGATGTCCTCGGGAATGATGTTGCTGTCGGCTCCGCAATAACGGGAGAAGAGGCGGTAGGAATAAGGTTCAACGAGTGGGGAGAGTTGGCGCCACTTGGCGACATAGGACTCCTCGCCCTGGACTCTCCGGTTGGGGAAACCGTTGTGGTGCAAGAGCCATCGATAGTGGCGACGATAGAGGAGGTGGCTATAAAGCCGATGTCCAAGGAGGGTCCTTATGAGTGGCTTGAGAATCACTGGAAAAAATCAGAAGTTATATTTGACAAGGGCACAAAGACGATGATTGAAGATACCATTGAGGTTGGCATTAGCGGTGCCGTCGGATGCGAGATTGCCATAGTAGGCAGCGGTGGCTTCATATTCGATACCGAAGTTGAAGGATTCAAGGTTGTAGCTGACCGAGGGGGCAAGACGGACAACACTGTGGAGGTGGGTGAATTCCTCGCCACCTTTCATGTATATATGGTAACTGTTTGTGGCGGGATCGAGCCAGAGGTCCTCCCCTGCCCCGAGATTCTGCATGTATCCGAGGAAGAGGTTATAGCGTACTCTTGAACCGAAAGCAATGTTAATATAGCCGATAGCGGCACGAAGGGGCGCATAGTTCCACGAGCCGTCGCTGTTGACGGAGGTGACGCCGTAGCCCACGAGCTGGTTCAGGTGGCTGGTGTTTTGGGCAAGAAGGGCGCGGAATTTGACGCTCAGATCCTTGGTAACATATTGCGCATAGAGCGTCGGGGTGAACGAGCTGACGGTTTCGTTGACCTTCTTGGTGACACCACCCACCAAAGCATGGGTGCGAGGGCGAAGGCTCTGTATGTCGACACCTATCTGGGCATACCAAGGTCCCTGCTTGAAGTTGAGTCCAAGGAACACTTCGGGAACCAGTGAGTTGTTGGCGAAGTCTATGCTGTTGGTGCTCGTCGGGTCGCTGGCAGACTTCGGGCCGTTGTTCATGTATTGCAGCTGCCAAAGCAGCGCGGCGGTGTAGCCGAAAGAACCCAGATACATGGAAGCGCGTACCTGCGGCGTGCGACTGTGGGGACGGAATGGCGCACCAGCGGCCATACCCAACACCTCGGGCATGATGTCGCCACTCAGAGGGTGCCAGTCCTGACCCACGAGCAATTCCGCATTCCACACACTTTGTTCGGCTCTTAGTTTTAAATAGGCCAAACGCAGACGCAACACCATGTTGTTGGTGCCGAAGCCACCGAAGTCGCCTTCCAGCTTTCCACTGCTCTTCACTTGTCCAAAACTGGGACCTGTGATATTTAAACCAAAACGCGAAGTCAACGCCTGCAGCTGCATCGATGACACAGCGTTCAGGTCCTCACTATGGTCTTCGTTCCACTTCTCGTCGAAGGGAATCATGTTGTACTCACCACCGACGACAGTATAGGTCTTGCGGCTGTCGAAAGTGAGGTAGTTGCGCACAAAGCCGTAAAGCTTCACAGATACCTTATTAGTGTCCTGCGCCTGAACAAAAGGCAGCGATACGGAAAGCATCGCTGCCATAAGAACTATTTTCTTCATGCCATCAAAACCAATAGTTGCGCGGAGAAGATGCGCAGGAACATCGTCAAGGGATAGACAGTGGCATAGCCGGTGTTGGGCAGCTTGCAGCCCTCGGGAGCCACGGTGTTGGCAAAAGCCAGCGTCGGCGGGTCGGTGTGGCTGCCGCCAATGAAGCCCATGAGGGTGTAGTAGTTCATCTTCAGCACGATGCGGCCGAAACCGGCCACCAGCAACGGCGGCACCATGGTGATGATGACACCGTAGACAACCCACATATAGTGAACGCTGACATTGGCCACAAAATCACCTCCAGCGCCCAGACCCACTGCGGCGAGGAAAAGGGCGATGCCCACTTCGCGCATCATGTGGACACCTTGACCATCAGTGAAGTCGGTGCCATACCAGCCCTTCTTCACACCCAGCCAACCTGCCACCAGGGCCACCACGAGGGGACCGCCGGCAAGACCCAGTTTCACCGGAGCCTTCATGCCCACAGGAATGGGAATGGAGCCCAGAACGATGCCGAGGGCGATAATGACGAAGATCGGTATCAGCAGGATACCGCCCTTCTTAATGTTCTTCCCTGTCTGGACGGTAGAGCCGGTAAGGTCAGCCATACTTGTCGGTTCTGCAGCCAGATTCCTCGGCCGCAGGATGATACAAGCGACAATCATGCCAACCACTGCCAACGGGTAGGTCAGCGCATAGCCTGTAGCCAGTCGACCGGCTCCCCCCTCGATGCCGAGGTCGCCCACGGCGGCCTGGGCCGCCGAGAGGCCCGGCGTATTGGTGATGGCTCCCGTATAGACACCCGCCATGTCGGTCAACTCCTGATTAGCCATCTTGGCGATGAGCACCGTGATGCCCACGCCAAGGGCTACATTGACCAAGGCCATGATGTTCATCGACAGGCCGCCTTTCTTGAACGATTTGAAGAATCCGGGTCCCACCTGCAGGCCTACACCCGTAACAAAGAGTATCAGGCCAAACTCCTTGAGGACATGCAGCATGTCGTGGTTAAGGCTAACACCACAGGCACTCAGGGCGATACCCACGAAGAGAACCCATGTGATGCCCAGCGTGATGCCGCGCACCTTCAGCTTGCCCAGCAGCAAACCTGCAAAGATGGAGATGGCCAGCATCAATACTGTGCTGGCCACTCCACTACCTGTAAACAGATTAGTAAACCACATAATTAATCACCTAAAGTGGCAACCATGACGGCTTTAATCGTGTGCATACGGTTCTCGGCTTCGTCGAAGACGATGCTGTTCTCGCTCTCGAAGACCTCCTCGGTGACCTCGATGCCGTTCAGACCGAACTTCTCGTTCACGTCGCGGCCCGCTTTGGTCTCAAGGTTGTGGTAGGCCGGCAGGCAGTGCATGAATTTGCACTTCGGGTTGCCCGTCTTCTTCATCAGGGCAGCGTTGACCTGGTAGGGCATCAGCATCTTGATGCGCTCTTTCCACACGCTGTCGGGTTCGCCCATCGACACCCAGATGTCGGTGTAGATGAAGTCGAGACCCTTCACGCCCTTCTCGACGTCGTCGGTGACGGTGAGCTTGGCACCGGTCTCCTTGGCGATCTCCTGGCACTTCTTGACGAGGTCCTTGGCGGGCTGAAGTTTCTTGGGGGCGATGATGCGGATGTCCATACCCATCTTCACGCCGCCAACCATCAGGCTGTTACCCATGTTGTAGCGGGCATCGCCAATGTAGGCAAACTTCACCTGGTTGAGGGGCTTGTCGGTGTGCTCCTGGATGGTCAGGAAGTCGGCCAGAATCTGGGTCGGGTGAGCCTCGGCGGTAAGACCGTTCCACACAGGAACGCCGGCGTATTTGGCCAGCTCCTCGACGGTGGCCTGGTCAAAGCCACGGTACTCGATGCCGTCGAACATGCGACCCAGCACGCGGGCGGTGTCCTTCATGCTCTCCTTGATGCCGATCTGGCTGCCGGTGGGACCGAGATAGGTCACGTGGGCACCCTGGTCGTGGGCACCAACCTCAAAGGCGCAGCGGGTGCGGGTCGAGGTCTTCTCGAAGATAAGGGCAATGTTCTTGCCTTTCAGACGGGGCTGCTCGCAGCCGGCATACTTGGCGCGCTTCAGGTCGCGGGCCAGGTCAAGCAGATAGTTGAGCTCCTTCGGCGAAAAGTCGAGGATCTTCAGGAAATTGCGGTTTCTTAAATTGTAAGCCATGTTGTTATTTTTTAAAATGTTAATTAATCTTCTTTTTTATTATCTTCATAGATATTCTTGCGAGTCCGGAAATACAAAAACCATCCGATGGCACTGATTGTCAAGCCTACGATGCCAACGATCAGCATATCGATGCCCCCCGGCCAGTGCATTATCTTGAACAGCAAGCCCATGATGGCCACTGCCAGCGAGATGCCGGTGAGCAGCATGGCAAACTTCCATAGCCCACGGCCTCTCTCATCGGGACAGGGGAAAAGCCGACCAAGGAATAACGCCACGATAGACAGCGTGCCCATACCGACGATGAGCAACGTATTTCCATGCTGCAAACCCCGTAATTTCAGCACCAATGCTACCAGCGTAAGCACAACGGCCATCAAAGCCAACTTCTTCATGAAGGGCTTAAACTGGGGCAAACTGGTAATCTGATCTAACGGCGATGCCATAGTTTGTCTTTTTTATCTCACTATTCTCGTTCCGCAGCTGGGGTTGTCCAACTGGCCGGCCTCGGTGATGATGCACTCCTTGCCGCCATGCTCGACAAACATGATGGCAGCTCTCACCTTGGGAGCCATCGAGCCTTCGGCAAACTGTCCCTCTTCAAGGTACTGCTTGGCCTGGGCCACAGTGATGGTATCGAGTGCCTGCTCGTTCTCCTTGCGGAAGTTGATGTAGACTTTGGGCACGTCGGTGAGGATGTAGAACTCGTCGGCACCAATCTCTACGGCGCAGAGGGCGCTGGCAAGGTCCTTGTCGATAACGGCCTCGACACCACGCACATAATCACTCTCCTCCACCACGGGGATGCCGCCGCCACCCACGGTGACGACGATGTGACCGGCCGTAGCCAACTGCTTCACAATCTTGATATTGTTGATGCGCACGGGCTTCGGCGAGGCAACCACCTTGCGCCATCCGTTACCCTTCGGGTCCTCCTTGTACTTCGCACCCGTCTCGCGGGCAAACTCTTCGGCCTGCTCCTTGGTATAGTAGGGTCCCACAGGCTTGGTGGGGTTCTGGAACATGGGGTCGAGCTTGTTGACAGCCACCTGGGTCACCAGGGTCACCACATCGCGCTGGATGTCGTTGCGGGCCATCACGTTGCGGAGACCCATCTCGATGAGATAGGCAATGGAGCCCTGCGTCTCTGCAACGCAGAAGTCCATCGGCATGGCCTCCACACCCGTCAGCTTGCCGGCCTCGTGCTGCAACATCACGTTGCCCACCTGCGGGCCATTTCCATGCCCGATAACGATATTATAGTTCCGCTTCAGCAGTGCGCAGAGACTCTCACAAGTGTTCTCCACATTCTCAATCTGCTCGCGATAAGTGCCTTTCTGGCCGCTTCGCAGGAGCGCATTTCCCCCGAAAGCAACAACAGCTAACTTTCTCATTCTATCCTATTTTCTTTATTTTCAGGTTATTAATACACTATCCACCTCTGGTGGAAAATGCAAAGGTACGAAAAAAAAATGACATCCCGCAATAAATTATTGTTTTATTATAAATATATGGTAGCCCCGAACCACCTACCATCACCCTACCATCACCCTATCATCCCCCTACCAACACCCTACCAACTCCTACCGTGGTAGGAGTTGGTTAGGAGATGGTAGGGCGTTGGTAACTGGTTTATAGGTATTTGTACGCAAGCGTACCGAAAGCCGTTTTCGACCCATTCTGTAGAGACGCGGCCTGCCGCGTCTCCCTCCTCTGCCTGCCGCGTCTCCGCGTTTAAAGGTGTTCAAGAAAACTCTTCAAAAGGGTCATGAAGTTCATGTAATTGCCTAATCCACAGCCATCGCAGGTGTCGGTGGGGCTGTGGTAGCCGCCGTAGGGGCCTCCGAGGGTGTAGATGAAGATGGCGGGGCAATCCTGGCTGAGGTAGTAGTGGTCGCTGTTGCGCGCGTTGTCGCGGCGGCCGATCTTGGCGGCGTAGTGGCGCTGCTCGTTCAGCTGTTCCAGCAGGTCGACATAGGGCTTGGTCTCCTTGGCGTTGGCATTGACCACCATCAGTCCCTCGTCGCCGCCGCAGAAGAGGTCGATATTGACCAACAGCTTGACTTTGTTCATCTTGATGAGCGGCATGTCGGCGAAGAAGCCGCTGCCGATGAGTCCGCTCTCCTCGCCGCCGAAGAAGAGGAAGACGTAGGTGTAGCGGCCGCGCTGCTGGTTGCACATCCGGGCCAGGTCGAGGACGGCGGCGGTACCGCTGGCATTGTCGTGGGCACCGAAGAAGATGGTGTCACCGTGCATGCCAAGGTGCTCATAGTGAGCCGTAAAGACAATCATCGAGTCCGTCTCACCGGGAATGTATCCGCAGACATTCTGCGAGCGGTAGCCCGCCTTGACGATGGGCGGCCGCGTGGTGGTGTTGGGAAAGCGGAAATACTGGTAATAGTTTTTGGTCAACGGCTTGACACCGAGTCGGATAAGCTCACTGCGCAGATAGTCCGCCGCGATGGAGTCTCCCCTATTCTGCATTCCGCGCCCGAACATTTCCGGCGCCGTGAGGTCTCGTATGATCCGCCGCACATAGGCACTGTCTTGCGCTTGCAAGGTGAGAGGTGAGAGGTGAAAGCTGAAAGTAATGCTAACAACCAGCAATAGTTTTGATATGCGTGTCATGATGTGGTGGCTGTTTGTCGGATGGTCAATTATTTGCATAACTCGAACCTTTTTATCTTTAAAGTTTTCGAACTGCAAAGATAAGATTATTTTTTCAACCGGCAAAGAACTTTTTTCCGATACGCTTGAATATGGCGGGCCGGGAAAGGTTCAGAAATTATAACTTATCCTCAAGGTTATGCCATCGCTGTTGTCAAAGTGGGTGTCGAGGTGCGTGGGGGCCGGCGCGGTGGTAGGGTCTCCGGCACCGTCGAGACGTTCATAGTGCCGGTCGGTGACAAGGTGCCTAGGTTGGAGGGTGTATTCCAGCTCGAAGTCGAGGTGGCTATACCGCAGTCCCACTCCGAGGGCCAGGAACCAACCTTGGCGGTCAAAGCGCGTAGTGCACCACTCGCGCTCGGTGCCTGGGGTGAGGCCTAGCGAGTTCGGCACATTATTGACAACCGTCTCGCAGAAATACTCCCCTTTGATGCGCGTCAAGGCCGCCACATAGCCAAAGCGTGCCGAAACCTGCGGCACCACGTCCCACAGCTGAGCCTCGGCCCAGTCGGCAAACAGGTATTTGACGTTGAGGATAACGGGGAGGTTCAGGGTGGTCTGGCGGTCATAGGTCTGCCTCTCGGTTACCGTGAATAGGCCGTCCAACGAGGTGTGTGTCGGTTTTTCCCATGTGTTGAAGATACCAGTCTGCGAATAGTCGTGCAACATCAGCCCCGCCGAGATGCCAAACTCCCATCCGCTCGTCAGGCAGTAATGGTAGCCCAGCGAGAGTTCAGTGCCGAAAGTGTGGCGGTAGTCGGTGCCGTAGGGGTTCATCTCGTTGTCGCCGACAGCCATTGTGCTGAAGTCGACTAGGTCTTCCCTCAACGAGACCGTGATGCCGCGTGATTGTGCGCCCGCCGCCACAGTGGCTAGCATACAAGTCAGAAGGATGATTATTTTCTTCATTTCGTTATGCAATTAAAGTTCAGCGTCAGAACCCCGGCGTCTGTCGGACAGTCAATTATTTGCATAGTTCAAGCCTGTTATATCGTTGCAAGAAACAATTTGCAAAAATACAAAAAAATCAGAAACCACAATAAAATCTTTAGTGACAATCATCATTTGACCATGCCGTTGTCGTAGCCGCCGTTCTGGAGGGTTTTCTCCATGCCTTTGTGGTACTGCTTGCCGAAGTCCATCTGCCAGGTGAGGCCGAGGACGACCATGTTGCCGTTGTTGGCGGTCCAGTGGGTGTGACGATAGGGATGCACGGCACTGAGGCCTTCGGTCTCGTAGCGGTAGCCGTCGGGGTTGAATGGGCAATGCCACATGAGCGTTGCTGTGAGGCTTTTCCAACGATACTGCACATAGAGGCTTTGTGCCATCTCGCTCAAGGAATAGTCCTCGCCGTAGAGTGTCCATTGTGGCAGGATGGTGAAATTGGCACCCGCAACAAATCCTTTCCAATAGCACTGTGCGCTGGCGGCGGCAGTGATATTATCCTTGGTGTGAGAGAAATCAGCACCTGTTGAGGAGTAGTGATAATAGGTTGCGTCAAGCGAGAGGTTCAGACATTCCCAGAGTCCCTGCACTCCAATCTCTGCATTGGCGAAGAGGCACTGCCAGAGGTCGACATTATGCGATGTGCGGACGAACAGGTTGCGCGAGGGGTCAAAGGCGTAGGAGGAAACGATGGGGTGGAACTGATGCATCATGCCTCCCAACGCCACGACATACCAGCCTTCGGGATTAATGTAGCGCACCATCAAACGGCCACTGAGCATCTCGCTGGGCTTGAGGTCGGGATTGCCCTGCTGCCCCTCCACGTCGTCGGTCTGCTGGAAGATGGGCGAGAGGGCGGAGAGCGACGGCAAGGTGGGCGTGAACTGTGAGGTGGCGGTGAGCGACCACTGCTGGTTGATGCGCCATTGCAGACTGGCGGTGCTGAGGTTGCGGAGATAAAGCTGGTTGTTCACGCCGTCGGTGACGTTGAACAATTTGGCACCCGTACCGACGGAGTAGTTCACCTTGCTGCCGATGGCCCCCTGCAATTCGGCATACAGGAAGGCGTTGTCCTTGGTCATGCTGGTGGTGGTGCCGTAGAGCGTGTACTCGTTCTCGGCGAAGTTGTGTTGGTATTGCAAGCCTGTGCGCAATTCCACCTTGGCGAATTGCTTGCTGTAGACACCCTCGCCACTGAGGGCATAGCCGTGGCCGAGGACGGTGGTGGCGTAGGTGCCGCTGGTATAGGTGAGCGTGTTGTCGTAGCGGTCGGTGGCGTACTCGCCCACCACGTTCAGCTCCACTTTCTGGCCGTGCGGCATTTTGTGAGTGTAGAATAGGTCGAGTTTGGGAAGATTATTCTTTGAATAGCTGCGTTGTTGCATCGACTGATTGGTGGTAGTGCCGTTGTCTGTTTCGGTCATTGTTCCCGTAGCATCGAGCGTCTTGGTAAAGAAATCGTCCTGTACGGAAGCAACGAACATCGTGCTATCGTCGTGCTGGTAGGTATACTCGGCGTTGAGCGTATGGGTGATGTACCAGAACGGCATGTTGGTGCGCTGGGAGCGGATGACGGTGCGGTTCGCATCGAGGTAGCTGTCCTCCAGTTCGTAGGGAACGTTGTCGTAGTTGCGGTAGCCGAGGGTGTACTCCAAGGCGAACTCGCTCTTGTCCTTGTGGTAGGAGCCGAGCAGGTAGCCGTCGACAAAGCCTGTATTGAAAGCTGTGTTCCCCTGCGCCACGACGCTGCCGCCGTCTTCGCGCTCTTTCAATATGATATTGATGATGCCGGAAGCGCCGAGGTCGAGGTAGCGGGTGCCGGGGTTGTTGCTGTATTCCACACGTTTCACTTGCTCAGCCCGCAGGTTGGCCAGCCGTGCTACGGGAACCTCCTTGCCGTTGATTTGGAGGATGACAGCACCGCCGTCGACGGTGATAGACTGCAGCGCCACGTCGACCTTCAGGCCCGGCAGACCGAGCATGTCGAGTAGCACCAATGTGCGTCCTGCGGCCTCGACCTCCTCTGGTTTAGGCAAGACAACGAAGCGGTCCACCTCCTCGGTGGTGCGGCTGGCGGTGACCTTCACCTCCTGCAGCTGAAGGGTGCTCATGGTGAGGGTGCCGAGGTCGCCCGCCTGGCAGCGGACGCTGAGCCTCTCGTATCCCACATACGAAGCCACGAGACGGTAGGTGCCGTCGCCGCAGGGGATGCTGAACGCGCCATCCTCGCCGGTGGTGGTGCCTGTATGAAGCACTGTGTCGGCATAGAGTGCCACGTTGGCGTAGGCAACAGGTTGCCCGCTGTCGTCGACCAGACGGCCGGCAATGGTCTGGGCAAATGTGTTCGCTCCCAGAAAAACGAGCGCGAGGGTAAACAGAATTCTTTTCATCATGGTGGTCCGTTTACCTATATAATACGTAAAAACGCCTCCGAATCTTACAACGGAGGCGTTTTTTTTTTATAAGTACCTTATTAACTAATACCTTTGCCGTTGATGTGCACGCCGCCGGCATCAATCTCAATGTTTACATTCTCCCCGTCGTCGCCACCGCTGATGCGGACACCATTCTCGTTGATGTCGATGAAGCCCCACTCACCCTCATCGCCGCCGCCGAGGTGAATGCCGGTGGATTGTGGAGCCGCTGTGTCAGGGGCAATCTTGGTTGACCGTGCCGTATCGTTGACGTAGATATACTTCACTGTCTCGCGGCGCCAAGGGAGAAAGATTTGTAGCAGCACGGCAGCGGCGACAGCCAGCACGCCCAACGCTATGTGTGTCCAGCGGCGACGGCGGCGTTGCTCGCGCTCGCGGCGGTCCATCCACTCGCCCAATCCCTCGGTCATCATCCTCAACTGTTCTCTATAGTCCTGCTCCATAACGCTTCCGTAATTTATTGATTATTCTGTTGATTCGCACATAAACGGCGTTGCGCTCCATCTTAAACTCGTCAGCAATCTCCTGCGCGTCGTAGCCCTCGAGACGCATCCGCATCATCCGTTCCTCGTCGTCGGTGAGCGACACCATTAGGTCGTCGATGCTCTCTGCGTAGTCCACGCTGACGTCCGGCAGGATGTTGATCAGTGCCGGTGTGAGCTTTTCTGGTTCAGGCTCCGAGCGGCGGTAGAGGTCTACCAGTACCGATCGCGTGATGCGCTTCACCCATGCCCGCTGCTCCCACTCCGTGACGTCGGTCTTCAGTTCGTCGAACCTCAGCCACAGCGCAATCCACACCTCCTGCACCATATTCTCGCACCGCGCACGGTCGCCTTTGGCGTAGCGCCAGCAGACGCGCCACACCGCCTCGCGGTGTCGCTGCATAAAGATGCCGTACGCTTCGTGTCGTGTGTTATCATGTGCCATACGCCAATATAATACGCAAAAACGACAGCAAATCTTACATGGGGTGCAATTTTTTTTTAGAACCCTGGCAGGTTGAGCCAGAGGGTGGGCAGCATCAGGACGAAACCGATGGCGATGAGGGCGAGGATAAATTTCCAGACCCACTTGAGCCAGGTGCCGTAGGGGATGCGGGCCATGCCGAGGACGCCAATGAGTACTCCACTGGTGGGGGTGAGCATGTTGGTGAATCCGTCGCCGAACTGGAAGGCCAGGACTGTGGTCTGGCGCGAGACATCCATCAGGTCGGCGAACTGCGCCATGATGGGCATGGTGAGGGCCGCCTTGGCCGAGCCACTGGGCATCACGACGTTGAGCAGGGTCTGGAAGAGATACATCACGCCGAGCGAGGCCACCTCGCCCAGCTGCGAGAGCGAGCGCGTGAGGCCGTAGAGGATGGTGTCGATGATGTGGCCGTCCTTGAGGATGAAGATGATGCCGCTGGCTAGTCCCACCACCAAGGCGGCGGAGAGGATGTCCTTGCAGCCGGCAAGGAAGAGCTTGGCAATGTCGTCGGCACCCTGTTTATCTACAATGCCACAAAGGATACCCATGGCGAGGAAGAGGGCCGAAATCTCGGCGATATACCAGCCGAATTCCAGCACACCCACCACCAAGGCGACGATGGTGAGCAGGAGGATGACGAGGATGATGCCCTGACGGACGGTGAGGGTAGACTGGGCGGAAGATTCCACACGCTGGCGCCAGTAGTCGTCGAGTTTGTAGACGGGACTGCGCTCGGGCTTGACCTTCACCCTGTGGGCGTACCACAGAACGAAGGCGATGCCTACGACAGTCAATACCACCCAGCAGAAGACCCTGTACTCGAGTCCTGAGAAGAGCGGCAGGTCGGCGATGCCCTGGGCGATGCCTATGGTGAAGGGGTTGAGCATGGCACCCGCAAAGCCCACATGGGCAGCAACATAGCACATGCAGACACCTACCAAAGAGTCATATCCCATCTGGATGGCCAGCGGGATGAAGACCACCACGAAGGCGATGGTCTCCTCGCTCATGCCGAAGATGGCTCCAAAGAGACTGAACAATATCATCACCAGCGTGATGATAATATTTTCCACACCGAGTTTCTGTATCAACTTATAGCGGCTCAGCCGTCGGATTCTCCTCAGAAACGACATGACGCCGACGTCGATGGCGTGGCTGTTGTTGAGAATCCAGAAAGCGCCGCCTACCATCAGGATGAAGATAATGATGTCGGCCTTGTCGACGAAGCCGTTGAAGAACGCCGAGAAGATCTGCCAGGTCTGTGGGGCGCGGTCGACATAATGGAACGAGCCGTTGACCACCACCTCGCGCCCACCCACGGTCTCACGGAGGAACTCGCCAGCGGGGATGAACCACGTCATGACCGCCGCCAACACAATGAGGGCGAAGACGATGGTGAAGGTATGGGGAATCTTTTTCAAGTTAAGAGATAAAAGTTAATAGTTAAGAGTTATGGGCGAGGTAACTGTTGCGGTAACGGGGGTCTTCGCTGACGTCCTGGCCGAACCATGTCGGAGGGACGAAGGCGTCGGCGGCATCGACAGAAGGGAATTCAACTTCAACAAGGAGCAAGCCTTCGTGGCGGCCGTGGAAGATGTCCAGCTCGGCGGTAAAGTCACCGACGGGAATGCGGTAGCGGGTCTTCTCCACCATGCTGCCGTCACATTTGTTTTTCAGACGGGCATAGGAGTCGGGCGACATGGCGAACTCCTCCTCACGGTTGACGATGGCGGAGGTAGAGGTGCGCATCTTCTCCTTGACGGTGAGGATAAAAGAATCGCCCATCCTGCGGATGCGCAAGGTGGGCGATGTGCATAAATATCCTTGTTCTATCTCCTCATGAGGACAGGAATCCAAATTCTCAGGAAGAGAACTTACAAGATATTTCCGTTCTATCTCCATCAGAGGGTGGCAAGATAGTTGGTGACATTTTTCTCGATGCGGGCAGCGACGTCGGCGCAGTCGTCGGCCTTCTGGAATTTCTCACCGGTGATGTGCTCATAGAGCTCTATGTAACGGTCGGAGATGGAGTTGACAATTTCCTCGGTCATCTCGGGCACCTTCTGGCCTTCCTTGCCCTGGAAGCCGTTGTCCATGAGCCATTCGCGGACAAACTCCTTACTGAGCTGACGTTGGTGCTCGCCCTTGGCGAGGCGCTCCTCGTAGCCGTCGGCATAGAAATAGCGGCTGCTGTCGGGAGTGTGAATCTCGTCAATGAGGTAAATCTTGCCGTCGCGCTTGCCGAATTCGTACTTGGTGTCGACCAGGATGAGACCTTTCTGGGCAGCCATCTCGGTGCCGCGCTGGAAGAGAGCCAGTGCGTAACGCTCAAGCTGGTCGTAATCCTCCTTGCTGACGAGGCAGGTGCGGATAATCTCCTCGCGGCTGATGTTCTCGTCGTGTCCCTCGTCGGCCTTGGTTGTGGGGGTGACGATGGGCGTGGGGAACTTCTGGTTCTCGACCATGCCTTCGGGCAGCTGGACACCGCAGAGGGTGCGGGCACCGGCCTTGTATTCGCGCCAAGCGCTACCGGCGAGGTATCCACGCACAATCATCTCCACACGGAAGCCCTCGCACTTGAGGCCCACGGTGACCATGGGATCGGGGGTGGCGAGTTTCCAGTTGGGCAGGATGTCGGCGGTGGCATCGAGGAACTTGGCGGCAATCTGGTTCAGCACCTGTCCTTTGTAGGGGATGCCTTTCGGCAAAACAACGTCGAAGGCCGAGATGCGGTCGCTGACCACCATGGCCATATACTTGTCGTCGATGTTGTACACATCGCGCACTTTGCCCACATAGAGGCTTTTCTGCTTCGGGAATTTGAAGTTGGTTTTTACGATTGCGTTCATATTATTCATCTAATTTATTTGCGAAAAAAGTGAAGTTGACTTTGCCGTAATTGCGGTGCTGCCAAAAATGGGGGTGCTCGGCGAAATCGTATTCGCGCGGATGCTCGAGGATGAAGATGCCGTCGTCGGTAAGCACCTGGCGTTCAAAGACAAGGTCGGGCAGCTTGTCCAACCCCTCGATGGCATAGGGCGGGTCGGCAAAG
>JAEEGF011857040.1_pt1 | contig 35330 bp, 41 predicted proteins | sample 9134171 | NCBI WGS metagenome assembly JAEEGF01 (sample SAMN16246542, study PRJNA631951) | gut metagenome | biome: gut microbiome; feature: rumen; material: AP-attached | host: Bos | place: Iran: Karaj | collected 2018-10
CTTACCTACGATATGGAATAATATAAGAGAAACAAAGGGGAAAGAATTGAATGAGAACAAAGGGACTGAATGGTAATCAGCTCAAGGTAATTGCTATGGTTGCCATGACAATTGATCATTTGGTTAGTGTCATCTGGCCAAACTATCCAACGGATTGGTGGATAATTGTACTACACATCATCGGAAGGCTGGCTGCACCAATCTTTTGGTTTATGGTTGCAGAGGGGTATCATTACACGCACAATCTCAAAAAGTATGCAATTCGATTATTTATATTTGCGATAATCAGCCATTTTGCATATAACTTCGCATTTGGAATCCCATTTATTCCGTTTCAAACCAGTGTATTTAACCAGACCAGCGTAATATGGGCGCTGTTCTTTGGCTTGGTTGGATTGTGGGTTGCTGATCATGAGAGCCTGAAGTCTTGGCAGAAAACCCTTATTATTGTTTTGTTTACGATAATTGCCTTCCCAGCAGACTGGAGCAGTATCGCAGTACTTGGGGTAGTTTATTTTGGAGAGCATCGTGGGAATCTCAAGAAGCAGATGCTCTGTGTTATGATATGGGTTGCTGTATATGCAGCGGTTTATGCCATCTTTATTAACCCAATTTATGGCGTGCTTCAGTTATTTGTATGTCTGACCTTCCCGCTGTTAAAAGCGTACAACGGAGAGCGTGGCAAGATGAAGAATATGAAGTATCTGTTCTATATCTATTATCCGGCACACCTGATTGTCTGCGGTATCATCCGCTTGCTGTTGCATGGTAGTGCTGGAGTAATGATTGGCGGTTAAGCGGATTTGGAGGAGAAGGATGAAAACGGTAACGAAGGCGGACATTGTAAGGGACTTGAAAAACCTTGGCTTAGCGCAGGGCGATACGGTCATGGTGCATACTGCTCTTAAAAGTATTGGTTACGTCTGCGGCGGTGCACAGACTGTTATCGAAGCGTTGATAGAGGTTGTTGGTGAGGCTGGTACCATCATGATGCCGACCCAGTCCTGGAAGAATTTGGACCCGGAAATCGGCGTACATTGGGATGCTGATGAGGCAGATTGGAACACGATTCGCGAGAATTGGCCGGCCTATGATAAGAACCTTACACCGACCAATACCATGGGCGCAGTGGCAGAGATGTTTCGCTCTTGGCCGGGAGCAATACGAAGTGATCATCCGGCTCGTTCTGTGGCAGCATGGGGCAAGCATGCGAAGTATCTTACAGAGAAGCATGACTTATCCAACATCTTTGGCGAAGGTTCTCCTGTGGGAAAACTCTATGAACTAGATGGCAAGGTCCTCTTAATTGGAGTGGACTATGACAAAAATACCTCCATTCATCTTGCGGATGTTAGAGCAAAGTATCCGAGCAAGCACAACAGCACCGAGCATAGTGCAATTATGGAGAATGGCCAGCGTGTTTGGAAGGCCTATGATACCTTATTTGTAGATGGCGAGGACTTTGTAGATATCGGACATGCTTTTGAAGCGGGACATGATGTACAGAAGGGATACATTGGCGAGGCTTGGTCACGGCTTATGAACCAACGGGAACTGGTGGACTTTTCGGTTCAGTGGATTGAATCAAATCGAAAATGACCCCCTAACCCCGTCCCGGGGAGTCATGGATGAAACAAAGGAGGAAGTAATGCTTTATCATGCATCAAGTGTATCAGGGCTTGGAGAACTAGAACCACGTATTTCAACTCACGATAAGCCCTATGTATATGCGATTTGTAATAAAGTGACAGCAGCGTGTTTCGGTGCACCGAAGGATGACTTCGATTTGTTGATGGATGAGGTAGATGGTGTGCCGCATCTGTATGAGTGCTACCAGGATGCACTGAAAACCATATATGCCGGCAAATCATGTAGTATTTATACAGTACATGAAGAAGGGTTTCTCTCAGGTGTAACCGGATGGGATGTAGAGTCGGTTTGTGAACATACAGTGCCGGTAGTGCAGGAAGAGCAGATAGAGGATTTATATCAATATTTGCAGAACGCAGCATCTCGTGGAGCGTGTGTTGTTCATAGCTACAGCGAAGATGCATCATATCAATCCATGCTTCGTGAGGAGATATGTGAGAGAATCCGAGATTTTGGACTTAGTGAAGAGGCAGTGAAAAAAGATAAACGTATCGCACGCTTTTGCAAGAAACACAATAAGTTACGCGGATTAAAAGAGTAGAGGAACATAGTTATGTTAATCCCTAAGAAAAATACAGAATTGGAAGCAGAACTTGCTAAAATTGGCGGACCTGCAATTGATGAGAACGCGAGAAAAGAGGTCACTTCCTATATAATCAATGCGACCGTTGCCAGACTAGTCGGCGTGTTTTTGCTATTGGCTTCATTGGTGTGTCTTGTGCTGAATCGACCATTTGTCGTACCAATGGTTCTAGGATATGTGATTGTTGTTGCATATATCATTCTTCGACGTAAGAATATCAAGAAGTATGTTATGGGCTTGGTCAATGAATGTGACGCAGTGAAAAGTTACACGATATTTCGCGAGTTGCTGATTCGTAGCACCAGAAAAAGAGCCATGTACCAGAACTTTTATAATGTGGCCAATGCGTTACTGCTTGCCGGATATGATAAGGAGGCAGAAGCGTGTATTACATTGGCACAGCAGTATTGTGCCGGACCTATTGCGAAGTTGTTGGAATACGTGCTTCGAATGGATTTGTGCGTGTATCGCGAAGATTTGGAAGGCTTGAAGAATTTGCAGCCGCAGGTAGAAGCATTGACGTCTGCTTCCAAGATTCCACCAGCATATCTGCGTAGCTATGAGTCACGAAAGTTCTACTTTACAGGGGCAACCTGTTGGAATGAAGAGAAGTACGATGAATTGCTACAGTTATTGGAAAGTCCGAGTGTGCAGCGTCGCTTTACCCTGAGCCTAGTAAAGTACAACTACTTGAAATCTAAGGTGCTGACCGCAGCCGGACGAGAGGAAGAGGCTGTGTCTTGTCGAGATTACGTGATATCTAACGGCGGAACCACCTGGTACCGCAAACGTTGTATGGAAGCGTAGTGCACCCGGGGGAAAGGAAAAGAGAATTGGTAAGAAGTTTGGAATCTACTTGATAAAAATGTAGAATTCTACAATTTTGAGGAGTAGATATGATTAAAAGAGATAGATATTTACAGCTGCTTATTAACTCAAGAAATAACGGTTTCCCTAAAGTAATAATGACCCCCTAACCCCGTCCCGGGGAGTCAAAAGGAGAGAAGAGGCTTAAGAATGAATTTTTACGTAGATTTTGATGATTGCTTATGTGAGACCGCGAAGTCTTTTACAGAGATTGCGGCCAGATTATTCGGAAAAAATGTCCCATACGAAGAGGTGAAGTTTTTTAATCTCCAGCAGACGTTCGAGTTAAATGATGAAGAGTACCAGCAGTTGATGGAAGAGGGCCATCGACCGGAAATCTTGCTTGCATATGAGGAGACACCGGGCTGTTCGAAGGTCCTGAATGAATGGATGGATGAGGGACATACGGTAAACATTATTACCGGTCGTCCATACAGCGCATATGAGGCATCCCGTCAGTGGTTGGATGAGCACGGACTTGAGCGTGCGAGGTTATACTTTTTGAATAAGTATGGCAGAGATTCATTCTATGGAAGTGGTAGTCATAATCTGGAACTGGAAGATTTCTATCGAATGGAGTTTGATTATGCGGTGGAGGATTCACCGTTGGCACTGCCGTACTTAGAGCATTTTCCTAAGACCAAGGTGTTGGTGTTCGACCGCCCATGGAATCAGGAATGCGAGTTTCCGAATGAGAATTATGTACGAAGTGCGGATTGGGCGTTTATTCGTGAGCAGGTGAAATAACTCAGGGGAGGTAGCATATGTATCAGGTGGAAACCATTGGAAAAGAACAATATGTACTAGGGGAAGGTCCTTACTATGACCCGCGGTATGAACGCCTGTCCTGGGTAGATATCGAAGGAAAGAAAGTCTGGTATATCCGGGATGGTAGGAAGGTGGCAATCGATGTGCCACAGCGTGTCGGTGCAGCAATTCCACTGACAGGGGACGATGGTTTTGCGCTTGCCATGGAGGATGGTATTTATACCTACCGGAACGGGCAAATCGAGCGGACCGTTGATCTACAAAACGTATATAAGGAGTATTGGCGCTCTAATGATGCCAAGGCAGATGCCCTTGGGCGAATCTGGTTCGGAGCATCCGTGATGGATGACCATGATCCGGAGGGCAATTTATACCTGTATGCCAACGGCAAGGTAGATTGCAAGATTGCGGGAACGAAAATATCCAACGGCATGGCCTGGAGTTCGGATAAGAAGCACTTTTACTTCTCGGATTCAGCGGAACATGCGGTGTATGTTTTTGATTATGACGAGCGAAGTGCAGCGATTTCCAATCGTAGGGTGCTGTTTGAAATAACCGATGGTGTTCCGGATGGAATGACCATTGATGCGGAAGATAATCTCTGGGTGGCAATCTGGGGTGGCAGTCGCGTGGAGAAGCGAAGTGGCGCAACCGGTGAATTGCTGGATGAGGTACATTTGCCGGCGAAGCAGGTATCTTCCTGTTGCTTTGGTGATGAGGACTTGCGGACACTCTATATTACATCTGCGCAGGTTGGCTTGGATGGAGAATTCGATGGTTGCCTGTTTCGTTGCAGAACGAATGTGCAGGGCGTAGCACCGGACTACTGTGTTTTTTCATAACTCAGGGGTGGGATAGATGAAATCAGCAAAGAATGCAACGGAAAAGAAAATAGGAAAAATATATGACATACATTGCCCGTCCTGTGGGGCGCCTGCATATTATGACATTCGGACACGTATGTATAACTGCAGTTACTGCGGCAACCGTGTTGGCATCGATCGGGCGAAGAGCGAGCATAAGGGCTTCCGTGAAATCAGCAAAAAGAAGATGCGGGAAGCCATCAAGAAGTTCGAACTTCAGAAGGCATCCTGTACCGGTTGTGGCGCACAGGTGGTATTTGAGACTGGTGAAGCAGTGGCCAATTGCGCCTTCTGCGGCAGGTCGCTTGTTCGACAGGCATTTGTGAATCCGGATATTATTCCGGAGTTAATCGTACCGTTTGCTATCACTCCGACGGAAGCACAGGATATCCTGGCCGATTGGTGCAATAAGAACAAGTGGAAAAAGGAGGCTCGTGCCATCCGTGAAAAAATCCAGAATCTAAAGGGATTCTATCTTCCTTACGAATTGGTTCGAGGCCCTGTAAGTTGTAGCGTGTTCCGTATTGAGGGCGGTAGTGTGTACGACTGCGGCGGTTTCATCGATGAAGTATTTGTAAACTGCTCGAAAAAGTTGGATAACCAACTTTTGGATGCCATGGAACCATATGATCTTGATGAATTGCAGGAGTTTGATTTTTCCTATATTGCAGGTCATCAGGTAAAAACCGGTGACATCTCCGAGGATGAATTGATCCGACGTATTGATGTGGAAGTAGGGGAAGATTATAAGCCGGTTATCCAAAAGACGCTGGAAACCAAGGCAGTTGGAGTGAATGTTTCTTGCAACAACGTGTTGCGTATGCCAGTGCTTTTACCGGTTTACTATCTGGCCTTTGATGGCTATATGGCGGCGGTAAATGGACAAACCGGCAGAGTCAGTGTTCGCGCCTGCAAGGAGTCGAAGTATCTAATCCTTCCTTGGTGGATAAAGGCCATTCTTGCAACCATCGCCGGAACTGCTGGAGTAGCACTTGGCATGTTTTTATTTGGCGCAGAGCGGGATCTTATTCTTGGCGCATCCGGGTGTCTTGCTCTGGTTTTGGTATTCGTGTTCTTCGCAGCCTATAGCCAACAAAGGGAAGAGACCTATGGATTAGAAACCTATCGCAAGGTGTTTCATTCCAAAACAGCGCTGAAAAAGCCTGTTACCAAGCCGGTATTTTTCATGAACATCGCCGGGAAAATACAGGAAGTGGAGATCCGATTTACATCCGTACTTCGGGTAATTCGTGCATTGGCTATCACCTTTGGTGTAGTGTTCCTGCCGGTGATTCTTGCTCTTATCATCAATGGATTTAATTTTTTAATCCTGAATCTGGGCGGTTCCGCTGTGTGGTTCTGCATTGCGGTGCCACTTGCGCCGGTATTCCTAATTAAGTATGGCCGGATGGATATCTATGATAATCCATGGATCTATATGATTGGTGAGAATGGACAGAAGAAACGCTATAAGCCGAAACGGGACAGAGCGGATTTGGATGTGACCATTGATTTTATCAAGGAGTGGTTTAAACCACCGCTTCTGTGGTTGACGTTATTCCTGATATTTCTATTTTGTTCCATGGTGTATCTAACGGCCTTCGGCTGGGTAGAATAATGACTCAGGGGGACGGAGTTAGCGATTCATTGTTTTTCTAGATGTACAATGAATCGCTAACCCCGTCCCGGGGAGTCAAAAATTTGAAAGGAAAAGAAAGAATGAGACTAGAGACAGAAAGATTGTATTTCCGACATTGGACATTAGAGGATAAGGACGCGTTGTTCGAGATGGCCAAGGATCCGGACATCGGCTATCGATGCGGCTGGCCGGCACATAAGAGCGTAGAGGATAGCATCAACACCATCAATACCGTATTCACCGGTAAAGAGAATTATGCGATTTGCCTGAAGAGCACGGACGAACCAATTGGTTGTATCGATTTGATGTTTAACCAGAAGAAGGACGATGAATGCGAACTTGGTTACTGGCTAGGACGTGAGTACTGGGGACAGGGTATCATGCCGGAAGCTTGCCGGGAGTTAATTCGCCACGCCTTCGAAGATTTGAAGGTAAGCAAGGTGTGGTGCGCATACTACGAAGGCAACGAGCAGTCCAAGCGTGTGCAGGAAAAGCTGGGCTTTGTTTTCCAGGAGAAAAAAGAGAACGTGAAGGTTGCGCTGCTCAATGAAGTGCGCAATGACTATATCAATTTGCTGACGAGAGAAGACTGGGAGAAAAAGTAATGACCATCGAACCAATTACAATCACAGATAAACTAGGCAGAGAAGTAGTACTTCGAGCAGCAGCTCCAGAGGACGCGGCAGATTTAATTCAGTATCTGAAGGTAACGAGCGGGGAGACTCCATTTTTAATCCGTGAACCGGATGAGATTACCATCACCATGGAAAGTGAAGTGGCTTTCATTCAGAACAAGATAGATTCTGAACGTGAGTTAATGCTTCTGGCGTTTGTGGATGGGAAGCACGTGGGCAATTGCTCTCTTATGAGCTTGGCTCCATATAAGCGCTATCAGCATCGATGTGATGTGGCAATTGCGCTGTATCAGGAATACTGTGGCTGTGGAATCGGTAAGGCAATGCTTGAGACGGTGTTGGATATTGCAACCAACTTAGGATACGAGCAGGCAGAGCTGGAAGTTGTTGCAGATAACCAGAAAGCAATCGCACTGTATGAGAGCCTTGGTTTTGTAAAGTATGGCACTTTCCCAGACAATATGAAGTATGCAGATGGAACTTATCGTGACGCATACTGGATGATGAAGAAATTGACTCAGGGGGAGTAAATGTTACCAACAATAGAAGAGGCATTAAAAGAACTTGAGATAGCAGAACAGAGGAATCCCGGCCCATGGGTGAAGCATTCCATCAATACTGGAATTGCAGCTAGGAATATCGCTGAGAAGATTCCGGGAATGGATTCTGAAAAAGCATACGTTGTGGGAACGCTACATGATATCGGACGAAGAGTGAAGTTTGGTTTTGTTGATATTCCAACGCATGTATACGAAGGCTACAAGTATTGCATGGAAAAAGGTTGGGATGAAGCAGCACGCATTTGCATGACCCACTCTTATCTTCTGATGAAGGATGAGTTTGATTATGAGCCGGAAAATGATTACGAGAAGGAAATTAAGAAATACATTCTAGAAGTAGGCGAGGCGGATGACTACGATAAGCTAATTCAGCTGTGTGATTCCTTGGCTGTGGACTATGGATTTGTAATTCTTGAAAAACGATTCGTAGATGTCACAAGAAGATATGGCATCATGGAAGGCTATATTAAGGGCTGGGAAGTCGCATTTGGAATCAAGGAGTACTTTGAGGAGAAGATGGGCTGCTCCATCTACGATGTTCTTCCGGATATTGGGAAAACAACATTGCTGACACCAAAACCGTGGAAACCGCCGGTAGAAAAGGAAAACGAATAATGGTATTTTTTATGACTCAGGGGGACGGAGTTAGTGATTCATTGTTTTTCTACAGGTACAATGAATCGGTAACCCCGTCCCGGGGAGTCATTATGGAGAAATAAGTAATGATAATTCGTGAATTGGATCAATCATATTTTGAAAGACTAAAAGAATTATTTCGCTCGGTGTTTAGCGCACCTCCATGGAATGAAGATTGGAGCGATGAACAACTGGACAGTTACATGCGAGAACTTATCGAAGTGCGAGGCTCGATTATTTATGGATTGTTTGACCAGGATGAGTTTATCGGCATGTCCGTTGGCAAGATTCGCCATTGGTGTGGTGGCACGGAGTATTTTATCGAGGAATTATGCATTCGTTCGGATTATCAAGGACGAGGCTGTGGCAGAGAGTTCTTGTCATTGATTGAAGAGAAGATAAAAGCACGTGGGCTAGATACGATTTTTCTTATGACAGAACGCTCACAGCCAGCATATGAGTTCTATAAGCATATAGGATTTACAGAGCTACCAGAATTAACTGCATTTGCGAAGGAACTTGGGGAATGAGGATTGGAGTTATACAAGCTAGCTCTCAGGCTATGAAGAATGAACTTATCTATAACGCCGTTGTTAAGTATGCGCCAAAAGACGCAGAAGTGATTAACTTTGGTTGCACGATGGATGAAACATCCAAGTATTCATATATCGACATATCCCTTTTGATTGGGCTGCTGCTGGCAAGTGGTGCAGTAGATTTTGTTGTCACAGGTTGTTCTTCAGGTCAGGGCATGATGCTTGCGTGCAATAGTATGCCGGGTGTTTTATGTGGTTATGCATCCACACCGAAGGATGCATATCTATTTGCACAGATTAATAATGGCAATGCAATCTCATTGCCGCTTGGCGAAGAATACACCTGGGCAGGCGAAGATAATCTTGTAAGAACAATAGAGGCTCTTTTCTCGGAGCCTTTTGGACAGGGTTATCCGAAGAGTGAAGCTGCTAGAAAAATCGAGGATTCAAAGAAACTTAAGAAGATTCGTAAAAGCAGTCAGGTTCCTATGCAGGAGCTTTTACGCAAGTTGGATTCAGACTTGTTGGAAAAAGTACGAGAAAAGCAGGATGTGGTGCAGTACTTGGAAGAGTTTGGAAGTAACGAACTAATGGAGTTTGGGGAAGTATGAATATATTAGTTGAAACTGAAAGATTATTAATCGTTGAGATGACAATGGATATGGCAATGGATGTCCATAAGAATTCGTTGGATGAGGATACAAGAAGATTCGTGCCGGATGAAGTCTTTGAAACACTGGAAGATGCCGAGGAGACGGTGGAATTTTTAATGTCTCAGTACGGCACTACGGAAGGGCCGTTGGTTTACGCAGTGCTATTAAAAGATGGAAATAAGAACATGGGGTATGTTCAGCTTGTTCCTATTGGCGAAGGTAAATGGGAGATTGGATATCACATTGCAAAGCCGTATACATGCAATGGCTATGCATCAGAGGCAGTCGCAGCATTCCTTCCTGTTATGGCAAAAAGAGTTGGCGTGAATGAAGTCTATGGTATTCGTTTGCTAGAAAATGTAGCATCAGGAAGAGTTTTGGAAAAGTGTGGATTTGAAAACTTCTTTGTTGGAGAAGGCGCATATCACGATGGTGTTTACGAGATAAGTAAAAACGTTTGGAGATTGATTTAATTATGACTCAGGGGGACGGAGTTAGCGAGTCATTGTTTTTCCACAGGTACAATGAATCGCTAACCCCGTCCCGGGGAGTCATCATGCAGTATAAATTATAAAAAGGCAGGGTCTACAATGAGTAAAGTAAGTAAACAATTCCTAATTTATACATTTATTATAATGGGAATATGTTGGGGAACTTGCATGATATGTAGTTTAAATGGTCTTTCATTACAGAATGACTACTTTTTATTTATCCCATACATGCTAGGTGGATGGTCACCAACAATTGCTTCATACATTGCCTTAAAGAAAAATGGTAGAGTAGAAAATATTAAGGATTGGTTGAAAAATGTGTTTGATTTCAAACACGGGTTAAAAGCATATTTGCTTGTGATACTTTTGGCTGTTGTATACGTATTTCCCCAGTGTATAGTCTCTGGTTATGAGAAAGGTGAGCCTATATATATAATGATTCTAGCAATACCTTTAATGCTGCTTGGTGGAGGTCTTGAAGAAGCAGGATGGCGCTACATTCTTCAACCTGAACTAGAAGAGAAATGTCCTTATGTTTTATCAACATTCATTGTGACCATAATATGGTGGTTATGGCATTTTCCATTGTTCCATATAGATGGTGTGGGACAGCAAGGGCGTAGCTATATTGCCTTTGGATTAGGCGTGCTTGGAATGGCTTTTGCATTAGCGTGTATTAGGAAATGCACAAATAGCGTTTGGTTATGTGTACTTTTGCATTGTATCGTTAATGCTTCTGGGGCAAGTTTTAAAATCAATGATACTGTTATAGGCAATGCTGTTATGGCTGGGATTATGATTGTAATCACACTGGTTATTGTTTATTTAAATGATAAAAAAGTTATTCGTTAAATCGGGATTTTTAGAGGCAAAAGAGATGATAAGAACAGTTGATGATATTGAGGAGAAGCAACGAATTGCAAAAAGCATTCTTTCGGCTCTACCAGAGTGGTTTGGAATTCCGGAATCAACAGAAAACTATATTCTTGAAAGTGCGAATGAAATAATGGTTGCCTCTTTTGAGGAAGAAAAGGAAAATGGTTTTTTGTGTTTAAAGGAAACGGGAAAAGATACCGTTGAAATTGCAGTTATGGGCGTATTGAAGACGCATCATCGCAAAGGTATTGGAAGATGTATGTTTAACGAGGCAAAGCATATTGCTGTTGAACATGGCTATTCCTTTATTCAGGTTAAGACGGTTCAAATGGGAAAGTATAGGCAATATGATGAAACAAACCATTTTTACCTGAGTCTTGGATTTAAGGAATTTGAACTGATGCCTAATCTATGGGACGAATGGAATCCGTGCCAGATTTATGTTATGTCACTTTGATAAATTCTAGTGTAGGATGAAGGAGTAAATACTATGAAGATACTTGTGCTGAACGGAAGTCCCCGGCCTAACGGAAATACCGCAAAAATGCTTGATGCATTTCGTGACTCAGGGGGACGGAGTTAGCGATTCATTGTTTTTCTACAGGTACAATGAATCGGTAACCCCGTCCCGGGGAGTCATTAATCAAACCACTACTTGATATGAAAGAGGTTCAAATATGGATGAAATTGTAACAATTGCGGCACAAGAGGCACAAGAGGCGATAGGGGACTTAGTAGAGTGTTTTAAACTTGTTTTCGCGCCAGAGGTGGCAAGAGTTTGGATACCTGGATTATTGCTTTTCATATTAATACAAGTTTTCTTCCTTAAAACTGGTTTAATAGATTTTAACAAGGCCGTGAATGAAGCAATAGCAAATAACCGAGTTATAAAAGCGACAATTGATGAAAAGCGCATGACCAAGTCAAGATACTACGGAAGTGGTTCAGAAGATGGGACGCGACATTTTTGGTATAAGTATACACATCCGCTTACTGGTGAAACAAAAAGATTTCTTTATCCGATAATTGATGGAAGTATTCCTAAAGTAGAAGAGACTTTGTACTATAACAAAAGGGGAAAGGTGTTTTGTAAGCACACTGCAGGATATAAGCCGGCTTTTTGGACAGTAATAGGTTATATTGTACCTTTTGCTTTCTCAGTGTTTTTACAGTTTATTTTTAATTAGATTGATAAACGAGGAGACCCACTATGAATAAAATGATTAGCTCTAAAGCGCTTTTTATAATTGCTGCTATATTTTATGTAAACTCAGCGACTTGGCTTATTTATGGGAAAGTAGCAATGTTTTGCCTTTGGGTTATTATCGCAAATATCGAGCTAGGCATTGGCATTCATTATTACCGCCTGGAAAAGAAGCAGGCAGATGATATTCCAAATGAAACGAATTCCAATGTAACGCGCTAAGACAAAAATCGGCAGTTTGTAAGGCTCTTATGTTAGAGAAAGAGCTCGATAACTTCCAATTTGTCAAGATGAGGCGATAGTAAGCTTAATTACAGTATTGTTTATGAGGACCAGATAGAAAAATGGTAAGAGAAGCTAATAAAGGCGATTTAAATCAGCTATTACGATTATATACACATTTGCATGAAGAAGGTATTCCAGACGATGAAATGAAAATAGAGAAAGTATGGAGTGCAATCCTGGCTGATATGAATCATCATATTATTGTCAATGAAATAAACGGCAGAATAGTTTCTTCATGTGTGTGTGTTATTATTCTGAATTTGACCAGAAACGTAAGACCATATGCTTTTATAGAAAATGTTGTTACAGATATTGATTATAGAGGTAACGGTTATGCTACAGCTTGTCTTGAATACGCAAAAGCAATTGCTTCATCTGAGAATTGTTACAAAATGATGCTACTAACGGGATCAAAGAGAGAAGCAACATTAAACTTTTATAAAAATGCTGGATACAACTGTAATGATAAGACGGCATTTATACAGTGGTTATAGATGAAGAAAATCGTTGTTTGTAGGAGTGACACAATGCTTACAGAATTACATGAAAAAGTATTGCTAAAGATTTGTATGCTATTACATGATTCCGGTAAGGATGTTTGCTGGGGATTAACAGGAAGTACATCTTTTGCACTTCAGGGGATGGATTATGAGCCTCACGATATAGATATTCAGACTGATGAAGCAACGGCTTATATCTTAGGCGAGTTGTTAAAGGAATACGAGGTACAGCCTGTAACCTTTAGTGGTAATGAAAAGATTAGATCTCACTTCGGAAAGTTTTTAGTTGATGGAATGGAAGTTGAGGTTATGGGAGATATTCAAAAGAAGCCAGCCGATGAATGGGAGAACATCATCCCGCTAGATACATTGCTTGATTATGTTGATTGGAATGGATATCAGGTTCCGGTGTTGAAACTTTCATATGAAGCTGAAGCCTATAGAAAGCTAGGACGTTTAGAGAAGGCAGAGCAACTAGAACGATTTGCACGGGAAAGATAAATTCCAATTTGCATTTGACGGATGTAAACTAATGTGATTTAATTGAACTAAAGAGTTCAATTAAGGAGGCATTTAAAATGAAAATACTTGCAATACAAGGTAGCTACAGAAAGAATGGAAAAACTTCTACAATGCTGAGAAATGCAATCAATCGGGCAAATGAGCTCGGTCATAAAGTGACTGAGCTTAACTTGTTTGAAAAAAATCTAAACTATTGTAAAAGCTGCGGGAAATGTGATGAGAAAGGTCAGTGTATATACACAGATGATGATATTGCAGAAGTTACTAGCTTGATAAAAGATGCGGATGTTATTATCCTTGCTGCACCAGTTTATTGGGGAAATGTTCCGGCAATTGTAAAGAATTTATTTGACAGGATGGTTGGGGCATCAATGAAGCACACTAAGACTTTTCCTAAACCTAGATTATCTGGAAAACGCTATATACTTCTTACAGCATGTCATACAAAAGCACCCTTTGACATTATTTTTGGTCAGTCCTCTGGTATAGCCAGAAATGTAAAGGAATATTTTAAAACAGCTGGAGTGAAAAAAATAGGTATGGCAGTTTGCGACGACACAAATAATCGAAAGACAGTTCCAGATAAAATCCTTATAAAAATAAACAGATTAGTAGAAAGAATATAGAGTAATTATATGGCACGTAGAAAAAAAGAAGAAGCGATAGTACATCAAAAGCGAATTGCAGAGGCTGCAATAAAACTATTTAAAACGAAGGGTATTGATAAAACTAAAATGGATGAAATTGCTGCTTTAGCCGGTTACGGCAAAGCAACTCTTTATGTCTATTTTAAAAATAAACAAGATATTATTACCTTTTTGTCATATTACAGTTTGAAAAAGTTAAGAGATTCCATACTCGATGCAATTAATGCTGATAACAATCAAGAAGAAGTGTTTCTAGGAGTATGTAAATCAATAGAAAACTATGAAAAGGATTATCCGGAAATATTTAGAATGAGTCTGGATAATATTTCGGAGAAACTTGATGAAGACAGTGAATGGGCAAAAAAAACATATGATGTTGGCGAGGAAATAAATAAACTGATTATTAACTATTTAGATTGTGGAGTTTCTCAGGGAATATTTACAAAAATTGATAATTATCGTGAAGAAATTTTTCGGATATGGGGCATGATTGCAGGATTAATAATAATTGCTAATAGTAAAGAAGACTACTTAAAAGGGGCAATCTGCTTCGAAAAAGATATATTCCTAGAAAACAGTTATAAAAAAATCTATGAGACACTAATATAACTTGATAAAAATCGCAGAAGAGAGTAAAATATATCTATCGGATAAATATCTGTTTATCCGATAGATAGTATTAAAAAAGCCCGTAAATACGGCATTTCTATCTATCCCCTGTTTTTTCAAATTTTTGGGAGGATTTACAATATGGGTAAAGATTCACAGTTCTACAAAGACAAAACAAAGAATCAAAAAATCAAATTACGCGAGCTAATCTCGCAACTTCCTAAGTGTGCTGCTGATTATATTTATTCTAAGGAACATACAACTCAGCCTAGCACTTTAATTTCATATTCATATGATCTGCTAACTTTTTTTCGATTTTTAGGAGCCTCCAACCCTACAATTGATGGTTCAGACCTCAAAAAAATTGATTACGGCGTTTTAAATAAAATCACAGCTGATGATATTATTGAGTACCAACGTTACTTAGAATTAAATGTTGTCGGTGAGCAACATGAAAATGATAAAAAAGCAATTGCTCGTAAAATGTCTCCATTACGTGGTATGTTCAAATATCACTATACCAGACACAACATTGACGATGATCCAACAGCTACAGTTGAATTGCCAAAACTCAAAAAAGACAAAAACATCATCAGAATGAACAATTACGAGGTTCAAGCGATTCTTGACGCTATTGATAACGGAACCGCCTACACATCTGAGCGTCAACGCATGTATAATCAAAAAACACGTGGTCGAGACCTGGCAATTCTTACTTTGATGCTAAATACTGGAATTCGTGTCAGTGAATGCAACGGACTTGATTTAAATGATGTAGATTTCCATGTTAATTCTTTAACAATCGTTAGAAAGGGAGGCGGACAGGACGTTATCTACTTCAATCAGGAGGTCGCCGACGTTCTAAAAGACTATATTAATGGTGAGCGAGAATATATTAATCCTGTAGAAGGCCACGAAACTGCTCTCTTCTATTCTCTTCAGGGAAAGCGAATTAGCGTTGACGCCATTGAAAATCTAGTAAAGAAATACGCTAAAATCGTAGTTCCAAATAAAAAAATAACACCACATAAGCTTAGAAGTACTTATGGTACTGCCCTCTATCGTGAAACAGGTGATATCAGGCTTGTAGCGGACGTTTTAGGCCACGAAAATATTAATACAACAATCGACTACTACGCTGCTATTGAAGACGAACACAAGCGTCAGGCCCGTAATGCAGTAGATTTCCGAAGAAAAGATACATAAAAAATGGTATAGGGATTCCTATACCATTTTTCTATATTTAGTAAGTAAATCTTCAAAATAAGATGGCAACGGAGCATCTACCTCAACATATTCTCCAGAAGTAGGCTGAATGAAGCCAATTGTCTGGGCATGTAATGTCTGCCCTTGTAAATTCTTAACTGGTTTTCCATAAACATCATCCCCAAGTAATGGATGGCCTATATGAGCCATATGAACACGAATCTGGTGGGTTCTTCCTGTTTCTAGCTTAAACTGCACATAAGAATAGCCCTTATATTGCTCTAAAACCTTGAAATGAGTGATTGCCTCTCGACCATCACTTACCACAGCCATTTTCTTTCTGTCTTTCGGATTTCGGCCAATTCTGGCGTTTACAGTACCTTCATCCTCTTTGAAATTTCCAATAACGATTCCCTTATAAATACGATTAACAGAATGTACTTTAATCTGTGCGGCAATATCATTATGAGCCTTATCATTTTTGCATACTAAAAGGGACCCAGTAGTATTCATATCGATCCTATGTACTATACCTGGTCGAATTTCCCCATTAATTCCTGATAAAGAATCTTTACAGTGAAACATCAAAGCGTTAACTAAAGTACCAGAATAATGGCCAGGAGCCGGGTGTACAACCATTCCCTTAGGTTTATTAACAACAATTACATCCTGATCTTCATAAAGAATTTCGATTGGAATATCTTCTGGCACTATATCAATCTCTTTTACAGGCTCGATACTTACAACGATATCATCACCAAGTTTGGTCTGGTATTTAGATTTTACCTGTTTTCCATTAACTAAAACAAAGCCACTATCAATAGCTTTTTGATAGTAGCTTCGTGATTTCTCAAGTAACGCTTGAGCTAAATATTTATCTATTCTGACTCCACAATCTGCAGAATCCTCAATTGATAAAGTAAATTCATCCATTCTTAGTAATCTTTAATCCTTTTTTAATATCATCTAAATCTTCATCTGTATAATACCACATAATAAGAATTAGCAGTAAAATAACAGAAACTGTAACATAGCAATCAGCAACGTTGAATACAGGAAAATTAATAAGTGAAAAATAAATAAAATCAACAACATAGTTGTTCATGATTCTATCTATGTAATTGCCTATGGCGCCTGCAACTAAAAATACAATAATATAGTCTAATGCTTGGTATTTCTTAACCTGTGGCATCTTTACCAAAATGTAGCAAAGAGCAACAAGAAGAATCGGTGTGATGATTGCAAATACAACCTGCTTGCCCTCTAATATAGAAAAAGCTGCCCCTGTATTTTCCAAATAATGAAGCTGCAACACGCCAGGTATAAGAATTATATCCGCTTTATTCATAAGATGGCTCACAGCTAAAACCTTTGTAAATTGATCAAGAACTATAAGTAAAATTGCAAGTATTAAACTATATATTAACGAAACTGATTTTTTATATTTGTAAAACATTAAACTAGTACCTTATCTATAGCCCAAAGCAAATCTTCATCGGAAAAGTCCAAATATGAATCAGCCTGACCTACCGCCTTTAATATAGTAAATTTGATTTTGTTTCCAGTCATTTTTTTATCTGACTTAGTGGCTGCAAGAACCTCTGCAGAATCCAAGCCTTCAACGCTAACAGGAATATCAAATTCCTTCAAAGTATCAATAATATCAGTAACCTCTGAATCAGTAATAAGTGATAATTTGTTAGATAAATAAACTGCAGAAACCATTCCAAGTCCAACGCACTGTCCATGACCCAAAGTAAAATTCATAAGCTTTTCAATGGCATGACCAATAGTATGACCAAAATTAAGATAAGCTCTGATTCCTTTTTCTTTTGGATCAATTTCTACTACATGGCCTTTAATCCCGCAACACTTTCCAACAGCATATGCTAATGCATCATAATTACGTTCTTTAAGCAAAGCTGAATTATCCTTAAGCCAATTATAAAAGTCCCTATCTGCAATAAGAGCACTTTTAATCACTTCGCCCATACCGCAAATGAAATTATTATCATCTAGTGTATTTAAAGAACCAATATTCATGTAAACAAGCTTAGGCATATAGAATGCGCCAACCATGTTTTTGTATTGGTTAAAATCAACACCTGTTTTGCCACCTACAGAACTATCAACCTGAGAAAGCAATGTAGTTGGGATTTGAATAAAATCAATGCCTCTTAGGAAAGTAGCTGCCGCAAATCCAGTTAAATCTCCAACGACTCCACCACCTAAAGCTACAAGTAGTGAATTTCTAGTAAACTTATGCATTATTAAATGCTGATATAATAAATTAACAACATTGAGATTCTTAGATTCTTCACCTGCATCAAAACTAAATGAGTATACCTCGGAATTAATATTCTTAAATCCTGATATAATTTCACTCAAATATAGCTGAGCCACATTAGAATCCGTAACAATACAAATCTTATCGTATTGGTGGTTTACTTCTGAGTTAAATACATTTATTAAATCAGAAAAATCTGGTCTGAATACAATTTTATAGCATGGCTTGTTCTCGTAATTGATTAGTAATTCTTGAAGCATTTTATTCTCCCGTAATGATCAAAAGCAAGTCAACATAAGTCAAAAGAAAAAGCACCAGATAATCTGGTGCTTATAATTTAAAAGCCTGTTTGAATTCCTGTAAAGTCAAAGGCATCAACGATTCCTGCTAAATCACCAGATAGCTCAACTCCTGCAGGTGTGATAATGAAGATGTAATCTTCGATTCTCTGAAGGTTACCATCGATTGCATAACATGTACCACATGTAAAATCAATGATACGCTGAGCAACTCCTAAATCCAAACCTTTCATGTTAAGTAAAACGGTTCTATCTGCTAAAAGTGTCTCAGAAATCTCTCTGGCATCCTCGAATGAAGATGGCTTAATAACACAAACCTCCATAACAGTTCCTTTCCCTTTATTTCTCATAGGTGTAATCTTTGGAGCTGGTTTAGCAGCTCTAGTCTCTTTTTCAGAAGGCTTGTTCAAAACTGGACGTCTTTCTTCGTCTGAATTCTTTCCGAATTTGTTGAAGAAGGATTTATCCTCTTCCTCATCATATAATTCATCATCATCATAATCGTCGTAGTCGTCACTAAGATGCATCGCGTCAAGCATTCTTTCAAACATAACATACTCCTCTTTATTTAAATATTATAGTTTCTCTCACCGAAGATTGCTGTACCTACACGTACATGAGTAGCACCTTCTTCTATGGCAACTTCAAAATCATTTGTCATTCCCATAGATAAAATTCTCATATCTACATTATCAAGGTTTTTACTTGCTATGTCAACCGATAAAGCCTTTATTTTGTTAAAAATTGGTCGATTTTCTTCAGAAACCACTACATTTGGTGCTATAGTCATCAATCCTTCGATGTGAACATTCTCTAAATGAGAAATTTCTTCGCAAAGCTGCAATGTTTCTTCCAGCTTTACGCCGAACTTTGTAGCTTCATTAGCAGCATTTACTTCGATAAGGATAGGAACAACTATACCATGCTTTTTAGCCTGGATATTAATCTCCTCTGCTAATCTATAACTATCTACAGAATGGATAAGCTTAACCTTATCTACGATATATTTAACTTTATTACGCTGAAGGTGACCAATCAAATGCCAATCAATATCATTTGGCATCTCAGGAATCTTACCAGTAAGCTCCTGAACTTTGTTCTCACCAAAGCTACGAATACCTGCGTCATAAATTACCTGTAAATCTTCTACAGGCTTTGTCTTACTCACTGCAATAAGAGTAACTTCCTCTCTTGCTCTTCCAGCTCTTTTGCAGGCTGCGGCAACTCGCTCTTCAACATTTGTTAAATTCTCTTTTAATTCTTGTTCTCTCATTTAAAGACTCCTTAATTAAATCAAGATTGTATATATTAATTTATGATTGAATTTTCTTCTACTTCATCGCCTTGTAATACAATGTGGTCATACATGGATATACCATAATTTGTACCAGTTTTAATAATAGAATAATCATCATTCTGATAAAGAATTTCTATTTGTTTAAACACGGCATATCCTTTATTTACATTGTATACCCCTTCCAATGTGTCAGTAGTTGAACCTACCACATATTGCTCGTTGGAATTAGGCTTAATTAGCTTGTCGCCTCTTGTGACAATCTCATCATCTATGAAGTAATAATCATCAGATTCGTAATAAATCGTTGGAGTAATATACATATTTTCTGAACCAGATTGTAGAAGGAATCCAGCCTCGTCACTGTTGTTTCCCTGCATCATATAATCTTTAGGTATTGTATAGAACTCTTTTTCTACGATAGATGAATTAGGAATTTTTAATCCTGAAATATTGTTGTTAATAATCTTAACATGGACATAACGGGAATCAGCGAAACGATCCATGGAATCATCCAAAGTTAAAACCAGATAATATTTTCCCGCTTTTTCTTGAAAAGCAAGGTTCGTCCAAGTTTCAGTATCATCCTCTAGAAACTTTATCTTCAAATAGGATTCTTCCTGCAGTGAATTATATAAAGTCTCATCCACTTCCAATACTAAATTCCAATGATCTGATGTAATAAGTTTATATACAGGTTGACCTGCAACAACAGATTCCTGAGCCTTAAGGTTTTCAGATGAATAATCTGAAGTATCAAAAGAATCAGCTGTAAATGAATCAGTTGTCAAATCTTCCATTCCATCAATAGAATATACAACCAGACCAGGTGTGGCGCTGTTGTAAATAGTAAAGGAACCAGAAGCTATTGCCGAATCCAATGAATCGCCCATAGACTCCATAGCAGATACTGTGTATAGCTGTTCGACCTGGGATTCCAAATCATTTTTGAAAGAATATGTCTTAAGGAAATTGATTCCATCATAATCAATCAAATAATTGGAAACAGTAGTTTGAATCTTAGAATAATCTTCTTCATCCAATACAACCTCTGTTGTATCCTCAGAATCCTCCAGTGAAGATAATATTTCGCCGGTGGTATCTAATGCATATACCTGAGTTTTCGAACCAACTTTACCAAAATTTTCAGCTAGGTATAGAATGTCTCCCGAATTATCTGCATATACAATCTGCTCCTGCCTAATAGCTAGCGCATTGTATTCCAAATTGGAAGATATTGAACCTTGAGAAACCTCATAAACAGTAATATTATCCACTGTTACATACGTAAATAAATGATACATCATATAGATGAACATTACGCCTATAACGATAAAACCAATAGAAAAATGGTATTGCTTTGGGTATTTAATTATTTTGTTATCATTTTTCTTTTTTCTTTTCATATATTGTCTAACATAATTATAGGGCACGCAAACCGTGCCCTAATATACTCATAAATTATAAAGAGATAATGATTTTGCCCTTTGCATTTTCTGGCAAATCCTTTTCATTTTTACTAACTGATAAAACAAATTTAACATCATACATGTTGCAAATCTTATCAAGCTTATTAAGGGCTACATTAAGACCATCTGATGAATCAACGTAGGAAACAGTAAGAAAACTATCAAGAAATACTTCCTGAATATCAGAATTCTGAGATAAAACTCCACTAAGGAAACCTAAAAACTCATCTGTAGATTCAACTGGATAATCCCCCATGTTTATCAATCGAATCTTCGAATCAAGTTCATACATGTGCTTCGTATTCTTGTCAATGTAAACAACAGATCCATCTACCTTTTGGACATCGCTGTTAACCTTGTCAAGTAAATACTTTGTCTTGCCTTTACCCTTTTCGCCTGAAATAATTTCCACCATGTCAAAATACCTCCCTTAAATTTTTAGTTATATCAATTTTAACATAATGCTGTTAAAACCTAAATACTAAATGCCAAATTATGGGCAATAGTTACTAAGTATTTCATTCATGAGCAGATATAAATTAGAACGACAATCTGCGTTAAAAACAATCGATATTATTTTATCATGATCCTCATTTTCTGAAAGAAGGACCAAACAATAACCAGCAGCTCCTGTTGTACCAGTTTTACCACCTAAAATAGTGAAACCAGAAGGTGTGTTTACATTGCCAGTAATATATTGATTTGTAGTCTTCCACTCCTGAGTCTTTGTTTCACCACCACTTGTATAGCTTGCTGTGTATGTGCTTGCTGTAAATATAGTGTAGAACTGTTCGTTAGTCATGGCTGCATTTAATATTAAATACATGTCATAAACAGTGGTGTAATGATTTTCATCATGTAAACCGTTAGGTGTAATAAAGTTTGAATTTGTTGCACCTAAAGATTTAGCTGTGCTATTCATTAATGAAGCAAATGTATCTACGTCTCCGCTAATGCCTTCTGCAATAGCAACAGCAGCATCATTTCCAGATCTAAGCATCAGACCATAAAGTAAATCTCTCAGGGTAATGACATCCCCTTCTTTAAGATCGATTACTGATGAATCACTAGCTTGATCAACTGCATTTGCACTTACTGTATAATAATCATCTAAATTACCATATAAACAAGCTATATATGCTGTCAAAATCTTAGTTGTAGATGCTGGATACATCTTTTCATGTAATGACTGAGCATAAACAACTGATTGCTCTGTAATATTGAAAGCGCCTGCCGCCCCCGCCACTTGTGAATCAACTGCCGAGGTTCCTAAATCATCTGTACCAGCAACACATAAATCCTTTGCAAACAACTGAACATTTGATGTAGAGCCATTATGCGTAATGCCGTATGTAAATGAAGTGTCATACATCTGGTACGATGCAACAGATTCAGAGGAATCGCCACATGCTACAAATAGTAAAGATATACAAATAATCAGTATAAAGCTTAATAATTTATTTATACATCTCACGCCACTCAAGATCTCCTCTATCAAGTGATTTAATAAGTAACTCAGCTGTTGCTAAATTAGTTGCAAGAGGGATGTTATTTGCATCGCATATGCGAACAATATTATTAACATCTGGCTCGTGAGACTTAACAGTAAGTGGATCTCTAAGGAAAATAACCAAGTCAATCTCATTCTGCTCAATCTGAGCACCTAACTGCTGTGTTCCACCTAAATGTCCAGCTAAGTATTTATGTACACTAAGATTAGTAACTTCCTCTACGAGTCTTCCAGTAGTACCTGTTGCAAAAATTTCATTCTTGCTAAGAATACCTCTGTAAGCAATACAGAAATTTTGCATAAGCTTCTTCTTAGAGTCGTGTGCTACCAAACCAATATTCATTTAAAAAAGCCTCCCGTTGTTATTTTTGGACTGAAGCCCTACATTTAAAACAATACCTATACCAAAATAAATTGTAACCAGTGAGGTCAAACCATAACTAACAAATGGTAATGGCAAACCTGTATTTGGCATTAAACCTGTAACAACGCAAATGTTAACAAAGCTCTGGAATCCAATAAGGGCAGCCATACCTATGCAGATAAGCTTACCAGCAATGTCCTTTGCGTTTTTGGCAATCATAAGAATTTCGATTGTTATAAAGAATATAAGTATTATTATAAGTGCCGAACCAACAAAACCTAACTCTTCTCCCGCTACGGCAAAAATAAAATCTGTATGAGGTTCAGAAATATAATTTCCGTTTTTAACTGAGTCAAAAGCCTGGTTTCCAAGACCTTTTCCCAATAACTGGCCTGAACCAATGGCCATAATAGAATTCTGTTGCTGATAAGAGCTTGAAGGATATTCATCAGGCTTTAACCATGCAAGAATTCTAAGGCCCTGATATTCATCAAGAATAGTCTGGCCCTCTCGTGTTACAAGAAATAGTAATAATGCAATTCCAGGTACAGTAACACCTACAATTGCTCCTACTAACTTGTAACTAACTCCTGTTACAAATATCATAACACAAATAATCATCATTGTGACAATTGTGGTCGATAAATCTGGTTCTTTTTCTATCAAAATTAACGGAAACATTGATAAGACTATTGTTATAGCCAATGTTTTAGGCTTATTAATATCTTCTTCATGCATCATAAAAAACCATGCAAAGAATAAAATAAGCAAAATCTTAGCCAACTCGGAAGGCTGGAATCTAATACCAACATCAATCCAACGAGTTGCACCACCAGATTTCTCACCAAAAAGCAAAACAGATGCCAATAGGCCTAATACAAGAAAATAATAAACCCAATGGAAATGAAGCAAGAAATCATAGTCTAATAGCGCCATGGCAGCCATTACAAAGATTCCTAAAATCATACCAAGAATCTGCTTTTGCTGATTAGCCTCGTTGGCACTACCAATAACAAAAATACCAATGATGGTAAGAGCTATAACAGCAATTATTAATTTTACATCAAGGTTTTTAAATCTATAATTGTGAAACATTAGTTTTTAATCCTTCTAAGTAATCCACTACTAAGAGGCTCAGCAAGTAGCTCTCTATTCCATACAGATATGCCCATAGGTTCAATTTCTTTTTTATGAACTCTAAAAGACCATTTTTCCTGAATCCTGATAGCTCCATTAACAGTACCAATTTGAATATTGTTGCTATCCAAAAGACCAGTTGCAATATAGCATCCAGTGTTATCTGGATATCCAGCATAGGCTGCTCCTTCTAAAGCGCCTAAGACAATAATATTGCCCTTAGCCTGAACTGATGCCTTAGACTTTACATCTCCAAGTATAACAAGGCTTGAATCTGAAGTAATTGAATCATTCTTCATAACTGAGCCTCTAATGATTTTGGCGTTTTCGAAAATCTCATCAGAATAGAATTTATCTATCTGACCAATCATCCTTGTATCTTTGAGCTCGTTATTTTCATGTATAAGAATGATTTTGATTTTAGAATTCAATTCGATGGCTTGAATAATCACCATCCCCTCTTCAGCAGTAAGCTCCCTGCCTTGAGTCTCCAAAATCATTTCAGTCTCACCAAAAAAGTCGGCAGACTGAGCAAATTTCTTGCATACAGCTCTAACTAAATCTTCAAAAGGAATTGTTGCATCCAATTGAAGAGTCAAACCATATTTATTACTTTTTAAAATGACTGGGTCATTACTCATAATTTATTCTCCCTTTATTGTTAAAAAGTATTTTAATCTGTAAATTCATTTTCAGAATTTGAAACAGTGCTAGCCTCACCACTAAGCAAGTCTTCGGTTGCGGATACGCCAAAGTAGTAAGCCAAAATATCCTTTGAAACCTCAGCTGCATTATGTGATGTATAACCATAAGCGATACGAGTTGCAATTGAAATCTCTGGATCACTATATGGGGCAAATCCTATGAATAAAGCGTGGTTAGGACGAGATGCTACCTGCTGAGCAGTACCTGTCTTACCTGCAACCTCAACAGAGAATCCATTGAATGATGAAAGGGACTCGCATACCATTCTCATACCATAGTGGATAGCATCCCATTCTGATGTATTAAGAACATCTATCTGGTTTCTAACTGATGGGCTATAGCTTTCAATAACATTGCCTTCAGAATCTCTAACACTATCAAGAAGTGTAAGGTTATATACTGTACCTTCGCTAGCAATAGCTGCAGCATATCTAGCCAAACCTATTGTTGTATAGTTGTTATCAGACTGACCGATAGCAGCCATGACTGGATATTCTGTAGCAATATGAGGTGAATTTTCCTCTATTTCAATACCAGTTGTCTCATCCAATCCATATAAAGAAGCATACTCAGTAATCTTATCAATACCAGTAGCATCATCATATGCACCATCACCACCGGCAAGTCTCCAACCAACTTCATAGAAGAAGTAGTTACAAGAATCTCTGATAGCTTCTGAAACATTGATGCTTCCGTGGTTACTTGGATAAATCCAACACTTAGGATTATTAGATACCTTAGTGTATTGACCTAAATCCACGATTTCAGATGTTGTTGTAATGACATTTTCTGCCAAACCAGCTGTCGAGCTGACAATCTTGAAAGTAGAACCAGGGGCTGTTCTCTGCTGAGTAGCATAGTTATACAGTGGATTTGCAGCACTATTTGTAAGATATGAATAATAATCAGCATCTACTGAATTAGCAAGCTTATTATTGTCATATCCAGGGTAAGTAACCATTGCTAAAACTTCACCTGTATTAACATCAATAAGAACAGTTGAACCTGAACAAGGATCAAGTGCAAGCTGACCTGGTGTAATTTCCAAAGACTTAATCTTTGAGAGCATAAATTCATATGCTGTAATCTGACCACTTGCAAGCTTTGTATAATCTTCATCGTCATCCTTTGAAAGAACACCCTGCTCGTATAAAATCAGACAAAGCTGACTTCCTGAAATATTGTCATCCAAAAGAAGATACTTATATACAAGCTTTTGGAATGATGTATCAGTTGAAAGATAATCAATTATATAATCAACTAAGTCTTCGTAAAGCTCATCAGTATCAGCATACTTAGCTTCAGACTCGTATTTTGTAATATCTATCCAGTTTTGCTCAATGGCATAGATAAGGTATTTATTAACTGCCATCTCTTCTGATGTCCAGCTTGTTTGTACATCTGAAGATGTATCAATGGCACTGGCATCAAAAATACCAAGACTCTTAAGAGTTGTAACGATATATGTAGAATATGCTTGGTACTCAGATGGAAGCTGATTGTAAACTGTCTCATTAGAGGCCTTGAGCTGACTCTTTAAAGTAGCTAATACTTCTTTTTCTTTCGTCTCATAGGCACTCAAAACATCCTTTTCAGTCTGTGATGCATTAGGGTCGGAAAAGGCGTTAATATCAATGATTCCATTTTTAATCAACGAATAATAAACATCATAAATAGGTACAACTACATCACTAGAGGATGTTGTGCTGTACTCTTTAATGTTTTGAATCTTTGAATATAGGATACCGGCAATCTCCTGCTCCAGAAGAATATATGCTGCCTTTTGTAAATCCATATCAATAGACAGATAAACATCATTACCAGAAACAGCTGCTTGATAGTCTCCCTCTGCAATAGTGTTACCTACACTATCTACATAAAGTGTCTCAAAGCCCTTTGTTCCTGAGAGGTAATCATTCATGTATTTTTCAATACCAGATTTACCAACGATATCTGTAGTTTCAACGGTGCTATCCGTAGCAGAAAGCTCCTTGTATTCAGAAGTAGATATCTGACCTGTATATCCGATAATATGAGCAAAGTATTCGCTGTCTACATATCGACGAAGAGATTTTTGTTCTACATCAACACCTGTAAGCTCGTTTATATTTTCTTTGATGAATGCAACAGATTCATCTGAAACATCTGAAGCTATAACAGTCGAAATGTATTTCTGATATGAGTTCTGGCCCATATTATAACGAACAACCATAATCTCATAGCGAAGCTTTTTTGAATACTCATCAGAGATGTTGTAAACTTTTTCGCCTTCAAGATAGTCGATAATCTGATCAGCAGTTGCTGTAGCTTCGTCTATGCCAAGCTCATCGTTGTATTCCAAATCATCGACGCTATTCTTTCCAAATACGTCAGCTCTAAAACGCTGCAATGTGGATCCAGAGTTTAAGAACTGGAACGAGCCTGATGAATCAATATAGATTCCAAAATCGTTATCAATTGTATCGCCATTGCTTTCAAGCTTAGAAATGATTTCCGCTATTTCAGTATTTAATGACTGGCTTCTCTCCTTTGTAGATGAATAAGTACCAGTGTCCTGAATAGTAACGGCATAAACTAGCTCATTATAAGCTAGTAAATTACCATTTCTATCGTATATATTTCCTCTTGTAGCGGCAATTGATTCAGTCTTTTCAAGTTTTAAATTGTAATTATCCTGATATTCACTACCATTTAATATTTGCAAATAAAAAAGACGTGAAATAAGAATAGCAGCAAAGGCAATCATTGCTACTATAACCACGCGAATACGTGAAGAAAATGCATTTTCAAAAAAGTCCTTAATAATATCCAATTCTATCAGAACCTTTCTTTTCTAGTTTTTCTACCCAATTGTTTAAATGAAGAATTGCATAATAAACAAATATGGATACAAGTAAAGTGTAAACAACCTCAGGTAAAATGATATTCAAAAGATAATAAGAAAAATCATACTGAGATCTAATTGCAAACAAAGCGAGATAAGTGGCTATGCCATAGATTAAATCACTTGTTCCAATAAGAATCATTGGAAGACGTAAATCGTCACCAAAGAATTGCTTTTTAAATAGACCATTTAAAAGACCTATATACATATAAATCAGAGCGTACATTCCAAAAAGTCCGCCTGAAAAGATATCCAAAAGAATACCTACAAAAAATCCGATAAGGATACCGTATTTACGGCCCTTCATAAAGCCGTATGTAGATACCACACAAATCAAGACATTAGGTGTAACGCCTGCAAGTCTATATCTAGAAAAAACACTTGTCTGCAGTAAGAAGCATACATAAATGACAAGGGCTATAATCAATATTTTTTTTAAATATTGCTTAAAATCACTCACTTTCGTATGACTCCTTTAACTGCTTAATAACAAGGACATTAGATAAATGCTTAAAATCTACAACAGGTGTGACTGTACCAGATTTTGTAAGTTCATTTTCATCCAAAGAAACAGATGAAACATATCCGATCATTAATCCTGGAAGATATTTGTCAGAAATATTAGATGTAACAATAACATCTCCTATTGCAACTTTGTCTTCGTCATCATCCAAATCTGAAAACAAGATAAGATTACTTGCTGTCATGTTCTCCAGCGAACCTGAAACAATACAATTATCTTCGGTAGATGATATGGTTGCACTAACATTAGATGTATCATCAATGATTGCACGAACAACTGCATAAGAATCTCCAACAGAAGTAACGATACCAACAAGACCGCCATCAGCGATAACGTTCATATCTACTTCTATTCCATCCTTGGTGCCCTTATCGATTGTAAAGGTGTTGAACCAATTGGATGTGCCTTTGCCTATGATTCTGGCGCCAGTTGTTTCATAGTCGTAGTAAGTTTGATCTAGCTCGTATAATTCCTGTAATTCATCTAATTCTTTTAGCTTAAGCTCGTAGTTGTTGATAGTAGAATTGAGCTCATCAACCTGAGCCTGAAGCTCTTCGTTTTCAGCAACCAATTCCTCACGAGTCTTGGTATCAGCTGAAGAAATGGCTATAGAGCTGCCAATGTAATCTATACCCTTTTGCATAGGAATAAAGATATGATTGGCAATTGTCTCTAATGGACCACCTGAAAAACCAGTTGAATAACTGAAAAACAAAAGCATTATACAAACAATAGATAAAATCATTAGCAAATATTTACTTGGAATACCGCCATTTGCTTTTCTTTGTCTCATTATTTGAAAATCCTTGCCCTCATGCTATATCCATAAATTTTGTATTTAGAATCTGAAAGAACCTGTCCTAAACCTCTAACGCAAGATTCTTGAGGCTCATCCATAACATTAACTTTGATGTTTGTAACCTCTGAGAATAAATCTGTTAATTGATAAAGCTGAGATGTACCACCTGTAAGATAAATACCAGAGTGAACAATATCCTTTGCAAGCTCTGGTGGAACCTTTTCAAGGATAAGCTTTACATTTGTGCAGAAGCTCTCTAAATCATTCTTGATAGCATTGTAGATTGTATCACTCTCAACTTCCATCTCGATAGGAAGACCACTAACAACATCACGGCCTACAACAGTAAGCTTCTGTCCTCTTCCTTCCTGAGCTGAACCGATTTCTTCTTTAAGCTGCTTTGCAGTCTTCTGTCCAATTACAAGATTAAAGTTTCTCTTGAGGTATGTGACGATTGACTCGTCGATCTGATTTCCACCAAATGGAAGAAGCTCTGATAATACAAGACCACCAAGTGAAATAACTGAAATCTCTGTTGTGTCTGCGCCAAGGTCTACTACCATAACACCAGTAGGTTCTGAAACATCAAGGCCCATACCGATAGCGCTGGCGATAGGCTTTTCACAAACTCTAATAGAATGTGGCTTGTTCTTTGCTTTGCTAAATAAATCAGAGAAAGCCTTCTTTTCTACCTCAGTAATGTCAGTAGGTACAGCAACAACAATGTCGCTGCCCTTAATCTTGCCCTTTAAGTCCTTTTCGATAACCTCGAAAAGCATAGTTTGCATATTATCGAAATCAGCAATAACACCAGAAACAATTGGGAATGAAACATTGATTGTGTCTGGAGCTTTTTCGTACATAGAATAAGCTGCATCACCATATGAATACATCTGATTCTTGTTAACGATTGCTATAGTATTTTTTATGTCAGTAATTTGATTATTAGAACCGCTAAAAATCTTAAGATTCTGGGTTCCTATATCAATACCAAATGAATTGGCCATGGTTTTCCTCCGTATATATTTTTATATAAAACATCCTAAAAATTTTAACACAGTTGTGACTTCATCACAAGGCAAGCATCCACTAGTTTTTGGAGTGAATTAAGTATACCAAGCTTAGCATGATTCCATGTAAGGCCGCCCTGGAAGAAGGCTGTATATGGGTCACGAAGTGGGCCGTCTGCTGATAATTCAATTGATGAACCCTGTACAAATGCACCTGCTGCCATGATAACCTTGCTATCGTAACCAGGCATATCCCAAGGCTCAGGAGTAACGTATGAATCAACAGGAGCAGCGGCCTGAATTCCCTCGCAGAAAGCAATAAGTCCTTCTGGCTTAAGGAATGAAACAGCCTGAATAATATCATGTCTTGATTCTGTAGAATTAGGAACGCAAAGGAATCCAAGCTTCTCATATACATTTGCTGCGAAAATAGCACCCTTTAAAGCACCAGCAACAACTGTAGGTGCAAGGAAGAATCCCTGATAGAATGACTGCATAATTCCAAGTGAAGCACCAACTTCCTTTCCAAGACCTGGAGAAGTTAATCTGTGGGCTGCATTTTCTACACATTCCTTTGTTCCTACGATGTAGCCTCCAATAGGAGCAAGTCCGCCGCCTGGGTTCTTAATAAGAGAACCTACACACATATCTGCACCAACTTCTGTTGGCTCAATTCTCTCAACAAATTCACCGTAGCAGTTGTCAACCATGCACACAACATCTGGCTTAATGCCTTTGATGAAGGAAATAAGCTCACCAATCTGTGAAACTGATAATGTAGGACGATTTGCATAGCCCTTAGAACGCTGAATTGTTACAAGCTTTGTCTTTTCATTAATAGCTGCCTTGATTCCATCGTAATCAAAGCCACCATCCTCCAATAAATCAACCTGTGCATATGTAATGCCATACTCTGCTAAAGAACCATTTGAAGGACGAATACCAATTACCTCTTCAAGTGTATCGTAAGGCTTTCCTACAGGTGAAAGTAACTCATCTCCTGGTCTAAGATTACTCATCAATGCAAGAGCAAGAGCATGTGTACCACATGTAATCTGTGGACGAACAAGTGCATCCTCTGTTTTGAACACAGATGCGTATACCTTCTCTAAAGTATCACGTCCAACATCATCATAACCGTATCCAGTTGATGTGTTGAAGCACTCAGCTGCAACCTTGTGTTCCTGCATAGCCTTAAGAACCTTCAGCTGATTATACTCTGCTGTCTTATCGATTTCTTCAAATCTATCCTTAAGACCCTTTAGAATCTCCTCACCATAATCATAAACTTCTTTAGAAATACCAAAATCCTTATAAATACTAAACACTTTCTATAATTCCTTTCTCTTTCAAACAAGTTAAAATCTTTTCAAGTAAAGCATCACTTGTCGTATAAACTGTTTTATCAAGCCAAATGACTTCTTTTTCTCTTCTAAACCAAGTGAGTTGACGCTTGGCGTAGTTTCTAGAGTTCTTTTTGATAAGCTCTACTGCCTCATCCAAAGATATCTCGCCATCCTTGTAAGACAATAATTCTTTGTAGCCAATGCCATCCATGGAGGTCATACCCTTTTTGACGCCCATAGCAAGTAGGCTATCGATTTCGGATAACAAGCCATCCTCCATCATTATATCAACTCTTTTATTAATTCGATTATATAGCAATTCCCTATCGTCATTTAATACAAAATAAGCAAAGTTATAAGGGCTAGTTTTTTCTCTTTGAGTAGCATTATGAACAGAGAACTTTTCTCCTGTCTGTTCATAGTACTCAATAGCTCGAATCACTCGCTTTCTATTTGCAGCAGGAATAGTTTCGGCAGACTCTGGGTCGATTTCCCTAAGCTTTTCATGTAATGCTTCGTTTCCAAACTTATCAGCAAAATCCTCCAGTGACTGACGGTAGGATTTGTCGATATCATTTTCTGTAAAATCGATATCATAAAGAATCGCCTGAATATAAAAGCCAGTTCCTCCGCAAATGATAGGAATTTTTCCTCGTGAGTAAATATCTGCCATTGCATCCTTCACCATTTGCTGAAACTTAACGACGTGATAATCCTCAGTAGGCTCAATCACATCAATCAAATGATGTCGAACGCCATCCATCTCCTCCGGTGTAACCTTCGCTGTACCTATATCCATTTTTCTATAAACCTGCATGCTGTCAGCAGAAATAATCTCGCCATTTATAGCTTTGGCGAGATTAATTGATAGTGAAGTTTTGCCGACCGCAGTAGGTCCAGTTAAGATTACTAATTTATCCATTAAACAATCCTTTTAAATTTCTTTGCTAATTCATATTCTGAAAATGAAATCATTGTTGGTCTGCCATGAGGACAATGATATGGGTTATCAAGCTTTAATAAATCATCGATTAAAGTTTTAATCTCCGGAATAGAAAGTCTATTATTTCCCTTTACAGCAGCCTTACATGACATAGAAGCTACTCTCTCAACAATCATATCAAATGAATCTGATGCCTTGAAGCTTTCACAATCTGAAAGAATTTCAAGGAAAAATGTCTTAGGGTCCAGATTTAAGAGGTTACCTGGAACTCCATTGATAGCAAGCTCATTTCCACCAAATGATTCCACTCTAAATCCAAGCTTTTCAAAAGCCTCGTGATAGTTTTCAAAAAGAAGAACATCCTGTGGCGACAAAGAAATTATTACAGGTGGGCTAACCATCTGCGATGTCATTTCGTTGTTTTTAAGACGCGCCATGGTCTTCTCAAAAAGCACTTTCTCATGAGCAGCATGCTGGTCAATGATATACATATTTTTATCATATTCAATAATCCAATATGTATCAAATACCTGGCCGATTATCTTGTGTTCTTTAACAGCTTCCTGTTTCAGAAAGCTGATTTGCTCATACTTTGTTTTATCTAAATTATTCTCAGCAAATTTCTTTTCGTAAGGAGTATCCTGACGAATCTGACTTGTAACCTGAGCCTTTATCTTTTCAAGTCTATCCCTTTCGAATGGTTCCGGAAGCTTAGCCTTAACGGGTGGAATAATTTCCGGTTCCTTTTCAGATACGGAATCATTGGGCACTTCATATGAAGATGAATCTGATTCCTGTTCTACAGCTGGCTTAGAAACAAATTCTGTATATGTTTCAATTACAGGCGCAGGAGCCGATTCTTTAGGCTCATCAATATGAGCTTCAAGGACATCTTCTCTTTTTCTAAGACGATCATTTATAACTTTAGTTAGAATCTCAAGAATAAATGCTTCATCCTCGAATCTAACCTCTTGCTTAGTTGGGTGAACATTAACATCTACAGCGCCATCTTCGAAATTAATATTAATAACAAAGAACGGATACTGATGTCCCATTAGAAAGCCGTAATATCCCTCTTCGCAAGCCCTGGAAAGATTATTGCTTTTAATATATCTGTTATTTACAAAGAAATGCTCGAAAGCTCGATTTCCTCTGGCAATAACTGACTTTCCAATAAATCCATTGATAGATACTCTCTCATCTTTGTAATTGATTTCCAAAACATTGGATGCTATCTGGCGACCATAAATCTGATATATGGTATCTGAAAGTACACCATTACCTGAAGTCATAAGCTTTTCTTTGCCGTTAAGCAAGAACTTAAATGAAATCTCTGGATGGGATAAAGCCAAATGCTCCACAACATCAAATACATAACTTCCCTCAGTGCTTTCAGACTTCAAAAACTTCTTTCTAGCTGGTGTGTTAAAGAACAGCTGTCTGATGATAAATGTGGTGCCATTTGGCGCTCCAATATCAGTAAGAGAGACTTCCTTTGCACCTTCGATAATGTAGGATGCACCAAGTAGAGAATCCTTAGTCTTTGTAATAAGCTCGACTTTCGCTACAGCAGAAATGCTGGATAAAGCCTCTCCTCTAAATCCCAATGATCTAACATTAGCTAAATCAGCAGCGTCTTCGATTTTGCTGGTTGAATGACGCAAAAATGCGATTTGGATTTGATCCTTATCAATTCCAGAACCATTATCGGTTATACGAAGATATTCAATTCCTCCGCCTTTAATCTCAACAGAAATAGCTGTAGCGCCAGCATCAATACTGTTTTCTATAAGCTCTTTTGCAACAGAAGCAGGTCTTTCAACAACCTCTCCTGCTGCGATTTTGTCAATAGTTTCCTGGCTAAGTAAATTAATTTTTCCCATTATTCTTTCACCTTATTGTGATACTCAAACAATATGTTCATAGCTTCAAGGGGAGTTATCTTTGTAACATCAAGATTCTTTAACTCTGTAATAATCTGAGCCTCTGACTCAGAAATTTCTAAACCTGTTGCTTCTTTAAGCTTTTCTTCGAATTTTTCCTGCAGAGCAATCTTATCCGAAACTGCAGCAATATCATTTTCATTTAAAGAATCTACGATTGTACGTGCCCTTGAAAGCACCTCCTCAGGTAAGCCTGCCAGTCTGGCTACCTGTATACCGTAACTTTGATCTGCGCCGCCAGAAATGATTTTTCTAAGGAATATAATATCCTCTCCCATTTCCTGTACTGCGATGCAGTAATTATGTACTCCTTTTATCTGACCTTCCAACTCTGTAAGCTCGTGATAATGTGTTGCAAATAAAGTCTTTGCGCCAATATTGTAAGCCACATGTTCAACAACAGACCATGCAATTGAAAGTCCATCATATGTGGAAGTTCCACGGCCTATCTCATCAAGAATCAAAAGTGATTTGCTAGTAGCATTATGCAAAATATTAGCTACTTCATTCATCTCTACCATGAATGTAGACTGACCAGTTGATAAATCATCTGATGCACCTACTCTGGTAAAGATTCTATCTACAACACCAATTGTTGCGCTAGTAGCTGGAACGAAGCTACCGATTTGAGCCATAAGCACAATAAGTGCAACCTGTCTCATGTATGTAGATTTACCAGCCATATTAGGGCCTGTAATAATTGCGATGGTGTTGGAATCCTGATCCAAATAACAATCGTTAGATATGAACTGGTCGGCATTTATCATCTGCTCAACAACAGGATGACGTCCTTCCTTGATATCTAATACTCCACGATTATTGATTACCGGTCTCACATAGTGATTCTTTTCAGCGACAACAGCAAGAGAAATGATGGCATCAAGTGTTGCGATTGCCTTTGCACTAATTTGAATTCTATCTACCTCGCCAGCAATTGTATCTCTAACTGCTTTGAAGAACTCATACTCGATAGTATTTAATCTATCTTCTGCGCCTAAAATGCTATCTTCTAGCTCTTTAAGCTCAGGTGTGTAATAACGCTCAGCATTAGTAAGAGTCTGTTTTCTAACGTAATAATCAGGAACTA
>JAEEGF011708405.1_pt1 | contig 35322 bp, 36 predicted proteins | sample 9134171 | NCBI WGS metagenome assembly JAEEGF01 (sample SAMN16246542, study PRJNA631951) | gut metagenome | biome: gut microbiome; feature: rumen; material: AP-attached | host: Bos | place: Iran: Karaj | collected 2018-10
AGTCCCTTACGTGCATAAATACGTCTTCCTGCCACAAATCTATTAATCCTAGGAAATTGTGAAAGTGTTCTTACAGATGCAGCCACAACGTAATCAAAAATACCAATTTTAAGTCCTTCGGCTCTTTTTTTATGGATTAAATCTGTAATTTTAGTTATATCAATTTCGGCGTCAAAAAAAACTTGCGCATCTTCACGATCTTTAATTATATATGGAATTATTACATTTGTTGGATCAGCTTTTCTTAGCCTAAATCCATCATATCTATCGCCAAATCTTCGTTTTATCATATGGCCTCCAAAATAAAAGCATAACACTAATATAGCATTTTAAAAGATTGAATACAACAGAAAATGGCATTTGTTTTAACACTATCTTAACATAAAATTAATTTGATTAGATAATAAAAAGAACTATAATAAAGAGTAGGAGGAGATACTAATGGGCAAAATATTAGAATCTATGGGGTTAATACAGGGGTATGATGTAACTAAAGTTGGAAAAGGAACAGCGAAAAAAGACAAATTATTTGTAGAAATTGAAAAAAAAGATAGCGAAATAAAAGAAAAAGTTAGAGAGCTTGTTAATAACAATTCAGGAAGAGTATATGCTATTACTAAAAAAGGCTTAATAAGAGGGCTATATTTATATAAGCTAGAAACCAAAAATAAACAAACAATTTTAGTTCATATGCAAAAACTTTTTACGGATGATGTTTCTCCTGAAGTACAAGAAAAATATGACGATTTTTATCTAAAACTAGCAGAAAGTAGAGTTAAATATCAAGAATACGATAAGGTGGTTTTAGAAGATAAGGTTATTCAAATTGACCCAACCAAAACAAGAAAAGAAATTGCTTTAACACTATTTACTGGGTTTTTAATGGGTTTTGTATTTGGATGGTTAATATTTGATGATATTTTCATGGGAGTATTGTATGGAATCATTCTTGGACCTACATTCAGTTCACTTGAAATTGTTGCAACGACTAGAAATCAAAAAAAGAAATAAATATAAAACAAAAGGACTTTCTAAAAATAGAAAGTCTTTTTTTGTTGGTTAGGGTGTCCCACGATGGACGGAAGGGTTAGGACAACTCTCTGTCCATGTGAGTTATTTCCATCCGTTTTTAGCGTTTTGACATTTTTTATTAAAAAATTATCGAAAAACGATAAAAAAGTGTTGACAATCATTAAAAGCTATGGTAACATAATATCAAGAACAAGCTTTTAGAGTTTGAATTTTAGAATAAAGGAGTTTTTAAAAATGAAAGATAATATGAATCTTGGTACGTATGATAAAGAAAAGGGTGCAAGAAAGTTTAGAATATTTGAAAAACTTATTCTTGTGGTTGAAGTAGTAATGGTAGTAGGTGCCTTATTATTTGGAACCGTTTTTGTAGGATTAGGAGTAGCAATCTATAATACTTCAGTTGATATGCCAGAAAATGAGGTTGTTGATCAATATGAAGAAAACTTGGTTAATACAACAGAGAATTTTGACAATGATGGTAATGTTTCTACTTTGGAAATATGTTTTAAGGTAATTGCTTTGATATCTATGTTCTTTACATTTGATTATTTAAGAAAGATTTTCAAAGAAACTGCAGATAAACAAACACCATTTACAGAAAAGAATGTAAAGAATATTAACAAAGTTGCATTATTATCAGTTACTTGCTATATATTTTTGATTGATAACATTTTCAATTTATATTATTTAGTATTTCTTGCGGTTATTTGTTCAATTACACATATTTTCCGTTATGGATATGAACTACAAAAAGAATCTGATGAATTAATATAAGAAAAGAGTTGACGAATATGGCTATAATACTAAGACTAGATAGAGTCATGGCTGATAGAAAGATGTCATTAAATGAATTAGCTGAAAAAGTTGGTATTACTAATGTAAACTTATCTAAGTTAAAAACGGGAAAAGTAAGTGCTATTCGATTCTCAACTCTAGAAGCTATTTGTAATGCGTTAGATTGTCAGCCAGGAGACATATTAGAATATGAAAAAGAATAATTATTTATATATATGTTTTTGCCTATGAATAAAGTCTAATTAGATTGGCTATGCATCTTGTTAACCTTACAGGAAAACAGGTGCTTGACTATACAACAAGTATTTGGAAGTATGGGAACATGACTAAGGAACAAGCGAATTTTGAACATCAAGAAAGGAGTACTAAGCTATGAAAAAGTGTGAATTTCTTCGGCAGCATCTCAATGGAGACACCATCTACATTTTCAACGTAAGAGAAGAGCCTACAAGTAACAACGTTTCAATTGACAACATTTTGACCATAACAGATGAAGACGGAAAGGTGGTTTTTGATTCGGCATGGTGGGGAAATGGTGAGACTACTAAGGCAGAGTTTGTCAGCTTCGAAGACATAGACAGGAGATCTCACGGTTTTTGGGCTAAGGATGTTCATAACAGAAGCTACTGGAGCGGTGCAGTCGATTGCCCTGCCCAAATGCTGCTGACTCTCAGGGAAGTATGCTCAGGAAGAATCATCACAGAAGACGTTCGAAGTCATATCAGGTGTTATGCATTTGATGGAGGGAACTTAACGGCCAGGCGTCGTGCCATAATATCATATTGCATACACCAATTCGATGGTTGGGAATTGAATGGAGGCAGAATTGAACTTGAAGGTGTGATCGAAAAAATCAGATCTTATTTGTAAAAAATTCCCATCATCAGAAATCGTTAAAAGCTTCAGCTTTATCAGCTCACAGACGTGGGCTGTTTTTTGTCGTTACTGTATTGAAACTCCCTCAAATGCATGATATACTACGCTCGAAAATTAACCAATTTATTAACCTCTTAATATACTATAAGGAGGAAGGAATATGAGGGAAAAACGGGTTCCAGACAGCACATGGATTTGTGAGAATAAGGATTTTACAGTTGGTGATTTAAAGCGGACATTAAACAAAGCTGGGATTCTTAAAATTCTAGATATTACCAATCTTGACATCGACTCTTATCACCATCAAGGAAAAGTATGCGTAAAGACTGAAAACGGAGAAATAACTGAACTTGAACTGGTAATAATATATAGCACTGATAAAGATAATTTATATCGAGTTTGTCTTGTGAATGTACCTGGCAAAGATTCAAAGAAGATTTATGATATTAGACTGGAGTTTAATGCGAAAAAAGATAAGACTATCTTTAAGGCAACATTTGTTGGTGAAGAAATATATAAAGATGGTAAGAAGGTTGGAAAGCTGTCTTTTAGTGAAAATTCAATATTTGGAGCGAAAATATTTGACAATAATACCGGACTATATATTTATGCTGGAAGAAAAATGCACGGAATCTATGCATTATGTGGTGATGCAATACCAAAAGCTAATTATGAGGATTACAATGAATTTGGAGAATATTTTGCTAGCATAAATCTTCCAATAAGTATTCAAGGTATATACGAAAATTTACAAGGCATTTTTGCTACCAGGCATTATGAGTACGTGAATATATATAGCTTTGATACTTTAACCCCGGACCTTGAAGATATGCAAAATTATACTTCTAGTCTTTTCGAAAGATTGATTGATTGTACAACGGTTGAAAATGGAAGAGTGACAGTATATGCAACTGCCTGTGGTAACGAATCCTTCACGGTTTATAAAGACAGAGACTATTGGCTTTATAGTGATGGAGAAGTAGTAATTAGAAAAATGCCTATTTACGATGCAAAACCAGTAAGGTTAAGAATAACTATTAGCTTTAAGGACGAAGAAACTGCTTTGAAACGTATGGGCAATATTAACCTTGAGCGAATTCTAAATAGGATTACTGAGCTTCAAAATCAATTGAATGAAGTAGATCAAACGTAAAAAATTACAAAAATAAAAAAATAGCAAGTCTTGAAAGGCTTGCTATTTTTATATTTTATCCAGTATTTGGATGGTCGGGGTGACACGGTTCGAACGTGCGACCTCATGGTCCCAAACCACGCGCTCTACCAACTGAGCCACACCCCGTTTGCTAGACCATGATACTACTTTTATACATAATTTGCAATAGTTTTTGATAAAAACCTTAAATATCTCCAAGAAGGCCATTTTCTAGGGCTTTCTTCATAGCATTATAACCAGCTTCATAGCACTTTTTGACCTCGTTAGGTTTTCCAAGCACGTCTGTATCACCACATTCTACGTTTATCCAAATATCTGCATATTTCTTTTGCAATGGTACAGCTGAACGTCTCATGCCTTGGAATGTGTTTCTAATGCCAGTAATGATATTTACCTTTTTACCTTCTACTACTTTATGATAATTATTCTCAATGCCGATTACAGTATCAGCAAATTCATGTAGGTGATAAGCTGGAGTGTTATTTGTCATTCCTCCATCTAAAAATTGGTGCATTTCACCATTTATATAAACAGTGTTAGGAACATATAAAAGTGGCAAAGAAGCTGTGTTTCGAATAGCTTCAGAAATCGGTCTATCTAAAAAACATTCTTCTCCTTCAACTGGCTTAGAAGCATAATATACGGTCTTTTTATTTGTAATATCTAGCGTTGGTATAAATATTGGAAGTTCAAGGTCATTCATGTTTTCTGTAGTTACGTCTTTTAAAAGCCTTTCAATACTTTCAGAAACAACTTTAGAATCTTTTAAACCACCTCTAAAAGCAAAATTAAATGGAGCCTTGATTTTTTCCCCAAAAGAAAACTTTGGGAAAGAAACAGCATATTCTTCAAATCTTTCAAGCATTTCTTCGGTTGAAAAATCTAACGCATACATAATTGCAACGATACTACCAATGCTCGTTCCAGAAATTGCATCTAATTTGATATTTGCTTCTCTTAAAGCTTGTATTGCACCTATGTTGCTAGAGGCTTTGACTCCGCCGCCAACACATGCAAGACCGATTTTTTTCATTAAGATAGAGCCCCTTTCTAATTATTCTACAAGATTTCTTAATTCATAAATTTCATTAATTATCTTTTTTGTTGCTTCATCGAATTTATCTTTTCCTTTAAATTCTTCTTTAGAAATATAAAATGGTTCGCCATAAATAACAGTAACTTTACTAAAGAAATTTGGTCTTCTTGTAATATATACAGGAATTATTGGTTTTTCAAGATGATATGCAATAAAAGCAGCACCTTTTTTATATACGTTACCTATTTCAGCCTCGTCTTTTATTACTTTTCCTTCAGGAAAAAGAATTAACTTGGCGTTTTCATTTGATTTAAAAGTATTAATTGAAGCCATCATACTTCTAACGTCAACGTTTTCTCTATCTACAGAGAACACCCCATATTTTTTAGCTATAAACCTAAACCAGGCATATTTGAACATTTCTTTTTTGGCCACAATTGAAATATCTCTATCGTATTTCATTGGAAAAACAAAAGCAGGATCGAAAACGCAAGAATGTGATGGAGCAATAACATATGAATTGTATCTGTCTAGCACTTCTTCGTTTATGTGTTTAACTCTGTATAAAAAATGACGAGTAAAGACATTAATTATTTTTGTAATTAGTCGTGGTTTAGCCAATTTAGTTTAATGCTCCTTTATAGGTTAGTTTATATATTAAATCGGGCGGCTAATAGCCGCCCCGTAATAGTTTTGTTGTTTTGCGAAGAATTGGTCGGGGTAGTGCGACTCGAACGCGCGGCCTCTTGCTCCCGAAGCAAGCGCTCTACCACCTGAGCCATACCCAGATAAAAAGCATTTTTATGAAATGCCTTTTAATTTTTTTATATTTTCAATCGCATTACATTTATAAACAATTTTGCCATATTCGTACAAAGTTGCTAACATGCTGTCAATATTTGGGAATAGTGTAGCATAATCCGCAATAACATCGTCGATTACACTAGTTAATAAATAGTAATTTTTGTTATATACGTATAATGTAGAATTATCAGATTTTGAAGTACATTCTGTGTACGCTAGAAGGTCATCTAGACAAGCAAAACGATATAATAGCTTATCAGATGAAGGCTCTTTTTTTATTCTACTTAATTTATAATCTACTGGCTTATCTTCATGTATAGTTTTTACGCCAGAAAATAAATCTTTTGATGTTTTTGTGACAACCAAAGTAAACATGCCAGTTTCGGCAACCCTAGCGTCTACACGAATCATTGATTCGTCGATTGAAAAACCATATTTTTTTTCTGCTTCTTGCATAACGTCCCAGAAAAAGTCTTGAGTTTCCGGAGAATTTTTTAGAAATGAACGTGCATCCAAATTATTATTTTTTAAATCGTCTATATCTAAAGTTATTTTAAGCTTGTCGTCATTAATTTTTTCGATTTTCAATTTTTTCTCCTTTCAAAACGAGAACAAAAAACGAATAAAAATGCTACTTGCTGTCTTTTTTTCCATTGGTATAGTTTTTATAATCAAAATAGTCCAAAAGGGCATAATAAATCTCTTGTAAATCATTTTCTTCGAGCATACTTTGAATTTTAATTCTGTAAAATAAATCCCTAGAATTTTCAAACAAAACTGGCTCATCAATTGTTTTGTTAAGGATTTCTATTTGTTCTGGCAAAATTGATGTATTAAAAATAACTCTCGGGTTTTCAAATGTGCCATAAATATACTCTTTTAAAGGAATTATGTTGTATTCTCTTTGTTTAATAATGAGAGAAACCTCATTTATTACGTGACATTGTTCGGGATAAAGATAGACCTTTAAGCATGTGTAGGTATCAGAGTCATATTTTTTGATGTCATCTTTTGGATTTAAAAGACCTACAAAAACTTTCTTTTCAAGACCATTAATTGGAATAACATTTGAAAAATGATCTGAAAGTTTTACGCCAAATTTTAAGATATTATCTATCTTCGAACTATCAACGTAAAAATAAATTGTTACCATTTATAGTCCTTTCAAAAATATTACAAATTTTTTGAGCAAGACACATAGTTAAAACAAGATTAGTATACATTAAAAGAGCAAATAGTCAACAAATAATAAAAAGTTAGTTTTAAATGTTAAAAAATTGACAATGAGTAGTAAAAAAGAGTACACTTAATTGTAGTAATTATGACATATTTTTCAGTTGAAAGGAATGATATAAATGATAGAAATCAGATGGCATGGCAGAGGTGGACAAGGTGCTAAAACAGCATCACTTTTGCTTGCTGATGCAGCGTTTAATACGGGAAAATATATTCAAGGATTTCCTGAATATGGACCTGAAAGAATGGGTGCTCCAATTACATGCTACAACAGAATTTCTGACGAACCAATTAGGATTCATAGTAATATTTATGATCCTGATTATGTAGTAGTTGTTGATGACACTTTACTAGAAGCGGTTGATGTTACTGCAGGGCTAAAAAAAGAAGGAGCAATAATTATTAATACAACAAAAACTCCTGATGAAGTTAGACCATTACTTAAAGGATACGAAGGAAGAGTATGTACTATTGATGCAAAAACAATTTCAATAGATACATTAGGAAAGTATTTTCCTAATACGCCAATGCTTGCAGCAGTAGTTAAAGTTACAGGAATAATGACAGAAGAAGACTTCCTAAAAGATATGGAAAGTTCTTTTGCACATAAATTTGCAAAGAAGCCGGATGTTATACCGGGAAATATGGAAGCACTTAGACGCTCTATGCACGAGGTAAAAGAGTAATTCGAATGAAAATCAGCGTCTCGCTGTGTCGCTACGACCTTTTCAAATGCTCAACGTGCACCAGCACGCCTCCGCTTTGAAAGGTCTAGGCTCCTTGCGATACACTAATTTTGATTCGAATTAAAATAGTACATATTCGTAGCGGAGCTACTCGCGTGCGCCATAGAAAGGAATAATTTCGTAACGACGAGCATTGCTCGCCACAAACAATAAAGGAGGAAATCCAAATGTATGAATCAAGCAAAATAAATGCAAAATCAACTTGGCAAGAAATGACACCTGGTGGAACAATATATGATGCTGGTAACTCGGTTGATTTTAAAACAGGCGACTGGCGTTCTAAAAAACCAGTATTTTTAAAGGAACAATGTAAACAATGCTTACTATGCGTTCCATGTTGCCCTGATAGTGCAATCCCAGTAAATGCTGAAGGACAAAGAGAAGATTTTAATTATGATTATTGCAAAGGGTGCGGAGTTTGCGCGAAGGCGTGTCCATTTCACGCCATCACAATGGAATAAATTTGCATGAAAATCGGCGTCTTGCTTTGTCAGCTGCGGTATTTTGCATCCTCAACGTACCAACGTACGCCTCCGGTGCTCGCACCTTGCTTCCTTGCAATACACCAATTTTGATGCAAATTAAAAAAAATAATAAATTAATTATGATTCGAATTTGAAATTTTTTGTAGCGGCGCACTAGAGTGCGCCATAGAAGAAACAATTGTATGTAGCGGCGAGCATTGCTCGCCATGGACAGCATTGCTGTCCGCTACCAAGCTTTTAACAATATATCTGATATAAAAACAGAATTTGAAAGAAAAATAAAATAATTTGAGCTTTTATCAAAAATAGTATATTGCAAGGAAGCAAGGCACGAGCACCGGAAGCGTACGATGGTACGTTGAGGATGCGAGATGCCGAAGCTGACGAAGCAAGATGCTGGTTTTCATAAAAGCGACCAAGGAGGAAAATATGAGAGAAAGATTGAGCGGCAACGAGGCAGTAGCCAATGCAATGCGACAAATTAATCCTGATGTTGTTGCAGCATTTCCAATTACACCTTCTACTGAAATTCCACAATACTTTTCAACATTTGTTAATAACGGACAAGTTTCTACAGAATTTGTTCCAGTAGAAAGTGAACATAGTGCAATGAGTGCATGTATTGGTGCATCATCTGCAGGTGCCAGAGTAATGACAGCTACATCTGCAAATGGATTATCATTAATGTGGGAGATGCTTTATATTGCTTCATCACTAAGACTTCCAATTGTTATGTCTTGCGTTAACAGAGCAGTATCTGGACCATTAAATATTCATAATGATCATTCAGACTCAATGGGTGCAAGAGATTCTGGTTGGATACAATTATATGGTGAAACAAACCAAGAAGCTTATGACAACATATTGATGGCAATTAAAATTGCAGAGCATAAAGATGTTATGCTCCCAGTAATGAATTGCTATGATGGATTTATTACATCTCACTCAATAGAAAATATTGAACTAATTGAAGATGAAAAAGTTAAAGAATTTGTTGGAACATATCATCCAGAACATTACCTTTTAAATAAGGATGAGCAAATTGCTATTGGACCACTTGATGTTCAACCATTTTTATTTGAACACAAATATCAGCAAGCTAGGGCAATGAGAAAAGCTAAGGATGTTATAAAAGAAGTTCAAGAAGAATTCTATAAATTAACAGGCAGAAAATATGATTTAATAGAACAATATAAAATGGAAGATGCAGAACTTGCAATTGTAGTTCTTAATTCTACAGCAGGAACTTCAAAAGAAGCAGTTGATAGATTAAGATATCAAGGAATTAAAGCAGGATTAATTAAACCTAGAGTTTATAGACCATTCCCTGGTGAAGAAATAGCAAATGCATTAAAAAATGTTAAAGCAGTTGCTATATTAGATAAAGCAGATGGTTTAAACGGAGTTGGTGGTCCATTATTTACTGATACTACTTCTGCTATGTTTGCTAACCATGTATTAACGCCAAAAGCATTAAGCTATATTTATGGTATCGGCGGTAGAGACGTTAGAGTGGAAGATATTGAATCAGTTTATAAAGACCTACAAGAAGTTGCAACGCAAGATACGGTTACAGACACATATAGATACCTTGGACTTAAAGGAGGTAGAGACTAATGGCTTATAATTTTAAAGAAGAAATGAAAAAGCAAAATCGTCTAGCCTCTGGACATAGAATGTGTGCTGGATGTGGAGCACCAGTTGTTGTTAATGCTGTTCTTCGTGGACTTCATGAAGGAGACCATGCAGTTATTGGCGCTGCAACAGGATGCCTAGAAGTGTCTACATTTATGTATCCATATTCTGCATGGAGAGATAGTTTTATCCACACAGCATTTGAATGTGCTGGAGCAACTGTTTCTGGAGCAGAGGCAGCATTTAAATCTTTAAAGAAACAAGGAAAACTTCCTGAAGATTACACTTCAAAATTCATTGCTTTCGGTGGTGATGGTGGAACTTATGACATAGGTCTTCAATCTCTATCTGGTGCTATGGAAAGAGGACATGATATGGTATATGTATGCTACGATAATGGAGCATACATGAACACTGGTATTCAACGTTCTTCAGCTACACCTAGATTTGCAGATACTACAACTTCACCGGCAGGAAAAGTTGTTCCTGGAAAACAACAACCTAGAAAAGATTTGACAGAGGTAATCGCAAATCATCACATTCCTTATGTGGCTCAAACTGCTGCAATAGCAAACTTTAGCGATATTACTACAAAAGCTGAAAAAGCTATATATACTGAAGGCGGAGCATTTTTAAATGTTCTAGCACCTTGCCCAAGAGGTTGGGGATATAACACAGAAGACTTAATGCAGATCAACAAACTTGCAGTTGAATCTTGCTACTGGCCTTTGTATGAAGTTGAAAATGGTGTATATCATATTACGTATAAACCAGCAAACAAAATTCCAGTTAGTGAATTTTTAAAACCACAAAGAAGGTTTAAACATTTGTTTAATCCAGGAAACGAGTGGATGCTAGAAGAACTTCAAAAAGAAGTTGATGAAAGATGGCAAAGATTACTAGAGTTAGAAGAAATAACAAATAAATAACGATATATGTCTTATAAGAAAGTGGGGTGAATAATATGTCTTTTTGTGCAAACTGTGGAACAGAACTAAAAGATGAAATGAAAGTATGTCCAGGTTGTAATGCACCAAATCCAGGGTATAAGGAGCCACAAGCAGAAGCAAATTCAAATATGGGAACTGCTTTTGGAACGGATAATGGCGGAACTAGTCGAAATAATGGTGGCTATACTTTTGGTGGAGATAATTCAAATGGCGGACAAAGCTATGGTGGAAGCAATCCAAATAATGGTCAAAACTTCCAAAACAATGCGCAACAAGCATTTAATAACTTTAATAATACAGCAGATACTACAGGAGAATATGATCCAAACGATATTAGTGCAAACAAAGTTATGGCTATATTAGCGTATTTTGGAATTTTAGTTTTGATACCAATACTTGCAGCACCAACATCTAAGTTTGCAAGATTCCATTCAAATCAAGGTGTAATTGTTCTTATAGTTGCTTTAGTAGGATGGATTCTTGGATTTGTTCCAATTATTGGATGGTTAGCAAGTCTAATAGTAACGTTATTTGCTGTTGTCATAGCTATTATAGGATTAATCAATGCAGCACAAGGAAAAGCAAAAGAAGTACCAGTTGTAGGTAGCCTTAGATTACTAAAATAAAATAAATTAGATAACGTGAAAGTGCCCTCTCCTTTAGAAGGAGAGGGCACTCGTGCGCTTAGTCGATATTTCGCTCAGACTCCATCTGGAAGTCATAGAAGTACTGAGCAAGCTCATCGCCGGAGACGAGAATAGCATTTTCTCCGTCGATGTATGCAATGTTCTGCACTTGGTAGTAGATGGGAGAGTCCTCATTGAATTGGAGATATGCGTCCCCATATTCGTCGAGGACAATCACCATTCCATGTATTCCAGCAAACTTCCCACTTTCAAGTTGAACGAATAGGTAGTTCTTGCCAATCATCTCCGAGCGATACCAGGAAAGTTCGGAGAGCAGGAAAAGTTCAACACTTTCCGCATCGAAACGAAGGATGTAAAAGTCCTCGCCATCCTCGAGCGGAAGTCGAACGGTCTCACCGGGAAAATCGAAGGTGAGAACCGGCCATTCGTCTTGAAGGACTTGGACATACGGAGTATATCCAAGATACTCTGTCACCCTGTCCATGAATGCGTTGAAGGACATGGTGGCAGTAGTGTAGTCTGTGAAATACAGCCCATCCCAGTCGTCATCATTGTCTCCTGCCAGTGCCGAGCTTACAACAACAGAAATCATCAGAACCAGAAGAATACCAAGCAGCCGCTTCTTCATGAGAAGCCTCCTTTTGGGCTATAGCCCAATTTAGTCTGCAAGATATGCAGCCAATAAACATTATATCACAGTTTACATAAGAAGTAAACAAGATTTTTTGGATAAAACACAGCCGCTTCGTAGTCGAAGCGGCTGTGAGCTGAAAGCCTTACTAGGCTTACTTGTCGGCAGTGTTATACCAGTAGATTGCTTGGGAAAGTTCTTCCCCGGAAACCACGATGTAATCATCAAATTCTTCAATATCGTAGAGAGCGTAATCGTATGAGGGCTTGCCATGCCCGAAGTTTAAGTAAATCCCACCATGAGGACTCGTGACGATGTACAAATCAAGACCAGAAGCAGTAAAGACGGTATCATCATCTTCTGCCTTGTAGAATGACACAGAAGTGTTTTTGAAGCGAGAAACATATTCATCGAGTTCTCCATTTAGAAGATTTTCTCGGTCTTGTGAAGACATGTACATTGTACCAGACTGGTACATTACCATACGCTGTACGTCGTCATTTGGCATTTTAATGGTAATTACACCATATTTGCCACTGGCACCAGTCGAGAACGTCACAGTAGGAACATAACCGAGCACATCTCGTATCTCTTGCATGAACTCATCCAGGACAAGCGGTGCCCAATCGACACCGTCTCCGCTTTCTGAAAAAGCGGTTGTGAAAGAAACCACCAGAGCAAGAACCAGAGAAATCAGAACCAGTTTCCGCATGATTTGCCTCCTTTTTTCCATAGCCAACAGAGAAAATTTTGTTACAAAAGGCATTATATCATTGTTTACATAAATTTTCAATAAATTCTTTCTATATTTATGAACCACCAGAATTCTCTGATAAGATGGAAAAAAGCAATCTGTACACATAATCTGTTGCAATAATGGAACTTTTAATGGACGTCCCCAAGTCCGAAGTTCGGATCACTTTGAGATAGTATGTGGCAAAACTTTTGTATCAGAAATCATCACAAAAGCGTTAGCATCATGCTCTCCTACTATTTTTTTGAAATCTTTTAATTTTCTATTCTCTATAGCTGCAAATATAATGTATTTTTCGTCAGAATATTGAGATGCTTCAGCAGCAATAACTGTAATTACAAATCCTGCATCCCTTAAAGCGGTGATCATGTCGCTATTTTTCTTTGAAGTAACAATTTGAACATTAATTGTCGATGAAATTCTTTTAGAAAGTTCTCCACCTATTAAATTACCTAATGAAAATCCAACTGCATAAGCAATTGCGACATTTAATGTGTCAAGGAAAGTTGATGCTTCGTGGTTTAATGCTTCTCTTACAATTAAAAACCATATTAGTGCTTCAATTACTGCAATGCAGGCAGCTAGAAGAGTTTTCCCTTTAACTAATATTACTGTTCTAAATGTAGATAAAGACACATCAATAATCCTACAGAAAAAGACTTTTATGCAAAGTATGATTATGTCTAACGTAAGTAACATATTTATATCATCCCCTATAATAATCTCAAATAATTCTATCATACTTAAATGTGCTTGCACACAAAATTCTTTATAGATATAATTATTGTGAAAATGTGAAATAAAGATAAAAAGGAGAGTTATTATGGCAGAAGTTAAGACTGAAGGTCAAAAATTAAGTGAAAAATTGCTAAACCATAAAAAGAATGGTTGGGAAGAAGTGTCAGAGCCTGAAAGACGCAAAATCATGAAGTTTTCAGACGGTTATATTGAATACTTAAATAATGGTAAAATCGAAAGAGAAATAATAAAAGAATCTGAAGAAATAGCTAAAGCTCATGGATTTAAGCCATTAGCAAGTTACAAAAAATTAAAAGCAGGAGACAAAGTTTATTACATCAATAGAGGTAAGAACATTATTCTAGCTGTTATAGGAAAAGAAAAATTAGAAAGTGGTCTTAATGTAGTTGGTGCTCACACTGATTCTCCAAGACTTGATTTAAAACCAAATCCATTATATGAAGACACAAATTTTGCTTATTTTAAAACACAATATTATGGTGGAATTAAAAAATATCAATGGGTTACAATTCCGCTTAGTATTCATGGAGTAGTTGCTCTTAAAAACGGAAAAACGGTTGACGTTAGAATTGGTGAAGAAGATGATGATACAACTTTTGTAATCACAGATTTATTGCCACATATGGGAAGAAGACAAATGGCAAAGTCTGCTTCAGAAGTTATTGAGGGTGAAAACTTAACATTGCTAGTTGGCAGTATTCCATTTACAGATGAAAAAGTTAAAGAAAAAGTAAAACTAAATGTGATGAAAGTTTTAAATGATAAATATGGAATAATAGAAGAGGACTTTTTAAGTGCAGAGTTAGAAGTTGTTCCGGCATTTAAGGCTAAATCACTTGGTTTTGACAAGTCAATGGTTGGAGGATATGGACAAGATGATAAAGTATGTTCATATTGTTCATTAATGGCAATTTGTGAAACAGAAATGCCAGCTAAAACAGCTGTTTGTTTACTTGTCGATAAAGAAGAAATCGGAAGCGTAGGAAATACTGGTATGGAAAGCATGGCTTTCGAAACATTTTTAGGTGAAATTATTCACTTATGTGGAGAAGGAACAACTCCTAACATACTAAATAGAATCTACAAAAATTCTGCCATGCTTAGTGCAGATGTTGATGGCGCATACGATCCTTTGTATTCTAGTGTTGCAGACAAAAAGAATGCATCTTTCTTTGGAAGAGGCGTAGGTATGAATAAATATACTGGCGGTAGAGGAAAGAGCGGAGCAAATGATGCAAATGCAGAATATATTGCAAAGATTAGAAAATTATTTGACGATAATAAAGTACATTTCCAACTTGCTGAACTTGGTAAAGTTGATGAAGGCGGTGGCGGTACAATAGCATACATTTTGGCTAACAAAGGAATGGATGTTATAGACTGCGGAACACCGGTATTATCAATGCATTCACCATACGAGACCACAAGCAAATTTGATATTTATCATTCATACTTGGCCTATAAAGCATTCATGAATAAATATATGTAATCTAAAAGAGAAAACGAAATCTTTTAAAGTGATAATCTTTATTGATTGTCACTTTAATTTTTGAAAGAGGTAAAAATGAAAAAAGAAAACAAAGAGGCGATAATACTTGTAGCATTTTTGCTAATTGGTATTGTCATATACTTTTTTGGAAATAATGCTTCAGATGTTCAAATAATAGAAAACGAGAACGGTACTTCTAGTGAAGTAGTATTAACAAAAGAGCCTAAACAGACAAATAGTGTGAAAGAGGAAGATGAAGTTCTTTCAGATTTAAAGGTATATTTTTTAGATGTTGGACAGGGAGACTGTATTTTCGTCGAAAATGATGGGCATACAATGCTAATAGATGCGGGTAATAACCCAGATGGAAAATATGTTAGTAAATATCTAAAAAAAGAACTTGGTGTTAGTAAAATTGATTATTTAATTGGAACTCATGCGCATGAAGACCACATTGGAGGCATAGATATAATAATCGAAGATTTTGATATAGGAACTTTCTATATGCCAAAAAAAGAGTCAGATAACAAGTGTTACAAGGACGTGATTTCTTGGGCAAAGAAGAAGAATGTTAGTATAATTTCTCCAGATATTGATACAATTTTTAAAGTTGGAAATGCAATTTGTAAGGTAATGTCTAAAAAAGATGAGGCGGAAGATTTCAACGAATGTTCAATAGTTGTGGAAATGTCTTATGGAAAACAGAAGTATTTGTTTACAGGTGACATGGAAATTGAAAATGAAAATTCTAGAAAATGGAATGACATTGATGTGTTAAAGGTTTCTCATCACGGCTCAACGTATACTACTTCAAATGAGTTTTTAGACCAAGTTATGCCAGAAATCGCAGTTATAATGTGCGGAAAAGATAATGAATACTATTATCCACATATAAGATTGATTGAAAGGCTAGAAGAACATGGCTGTAAGGACATCTATACAACATCAGAAGTTGGCACAGTAATTATAACTTCAAATGGCATAAAAAATGAAGTGAAATGCACTAAAGACCTCAATTTTGACGGCAATAAATAGCTCAAAATTTGACAATTATTAGGTTTTAAGATAAAATACCCCTTGCACCTTAAAAACGTTAAGGAAGGGGTATTTTTTTATGAAAAACATGGTTAAATCCATGAACAAAAGACATTTTTCATACGTAAACTTATTCATAGTTTTTATTTTACTGTTAAATTGTGTAAGTATTGCCACACAAAGGGATGCGTATGATAGTACTATACAAGACATTGGTGAAGAGGATAAAGAAATTGTGGTGCTTTCACAAAAATATGAAAAAGCAATGCTTATAAAGGTTAAAAATGAAGAAGAAGTTGTAATAGAAGCACCTGTTCAGGATGAAGAAACCGAAAACATTATTGTTGAAGATAATGTTGATACGATAGTTGAAGAAGAAATTCAAACAATTGATTATGCACAACAAAGCAAAAAAGCTGAAGAATTTGTTTTAGATTTATTCAAAAAATATGCAGAAGGAACAAACAGAATTGCAGAAAGCATTGAAAATGAAAGAATACGTGCCGAGGAAAAAAAAGCAAAATTAGAAGAGATACAGAAAAAGGCTGAAGAGGAAGCTAAAAAGGCTGAGGAAGAAGCAAAAAAAGAGGAAGAACTATTAAAAATTCAAGAACAAGAAGGCACAGAAAACATCATAGTTAAGACGGGAAGACCTACAGAATATAAGTCTGTAATGACAGTAAAAGCAACAGCTTATTGCCTATGCAAGAAATGCTGTGGGAAATCTCCAAGTAGTCCAGGATATGGTGTTACAGCATCAGGCTTAAAAATAATCCCAGGCATTGGAATGAAGGTAATTGCGGTTGATCCTAAGGTAATAAAACTAGGCACAAATGTATATGTTGAAGGATTAAATGGCGTAGAAGATTATGGTTATGCCATAGCTGCAGATACTGGCGGAGCAATTAAAAACATGAAAATTGACTTGTACTTTGATTCGCACGCTGACACAATTAAGTGGGGAGTTAGAAACGTAAAACTATACATTTTGTAATTAAAAGGAGCTGTGAAGCTCCTTTTTTGTTGGCCGAGTTGGTAAAACTCGGAAAAATGCAGCAAAATGTTGAAAAAAGTATAAATGTGATTTTTTTAAATAGTGTTTAACTATTACTTTAAAAATGGTATTATTGATATTGAAAAATTGAGGTGAAAATCTTGAACTTGTATGAAGAAACAAGAATGCTATTAAATCAATATAACTTAAAGGCAAAAAAGAAGTTTGGACAGAATTTTCTTGTTAACCAGGAAATTATAGATGACATTATTAATAAAGCCGAAATCACTAAAGATGATGTGGTTCTTGAAATTGGCCCTGGACTAGGAACACTTACAAAAGCGCTTGTTAAAAGTGCAAAAAAGGTTTTTGCGGTTGAGTTAGATGAAGACATGTGTGACATCTTAAGAGCAAGATTTACCGAAAACAATTTAGAAATAATAAATGAAGATATTTTACAATTCGATATAAACAAAATTACTAAAGAATGTGGTAAAATAAAAGTTGTAGCAAATTTGCCATACTATATCACAACACCAATTGTAATGAAGCTATTGGAGAGCAATTATGATATAGAATCAATTACAGTTATGGTTCAAAAAGAAGTTGGAGAAAGAATTTGTAGCACAAGCGCAGATAGGGAAAATAGTGCAATTACAATTGCGATAAACTATTATGCATCTTCAAAAATAATAATTGATGTTCCGAAAGAAAACTTTTTCCCATCACCAGAAGTTGATTCTGTAGTTATTAGGCTTGATGTTCTTTCAAAGCCTCCTGTGGAGCTTCAAAACAAGACACTATTTTTTGAAGTGGTGAAAATTGCATTTTCTCAAAGAAGAAAAACGATTTTAAATTCATTATCTTCAGGTAAATATACTAAGGATAGTATAAAAATGGTGTTAGACAAACTTGCGATAGAACAAAATAAAAGGGCGGAGAACCTTTCAATAAACGATTATGCAAATATTTCAAACGAGTTAAATAGTATAATTGGAGGCTAAAATGATTAATACTAAAGAAATAGTTATTATTGATGACAAGGGCGATGTGTTTGAATTAACATCAAGCATCTTTAAAAAAGAAAAGGACGAATACGATTTAATTAGAGCATCATCAGAAAAGGATAGCATTAATAATGCACTTGCAGAAGTTCCAAACTTAATAATTATTAATGCCGATGGAATCCAAAAAGATGCGCTTAAGATTTGTGAAACTATCCGCAAAAACCTTGATAATAGCATCACTCCAATAATAGTTACAGGTTCTGTAAAAGATGTTGACTACAGGGTAGAGTTTTTAAAAAGAATAGTTGAGTACTATATACCAAAGCCACTTAATAAAATTTATTTTTATTATACAATCAAGAATTTATCTAGATTAATAGACGCTAACAGGTGCATTAGCAATCTTACTGGACTTCCTGGCAACATGCAAATTGAAATCGAGCTTAAGAAGAGAGTATCTGGCAAGAAACTATTTGCAGTATTGTATGTAGATTTAGATAGTTTTAAAGCATATAACGATAAATATGGTTTTATGAATGGCGATGAAGTAATTAAATTTACAGCAAACTGTATGAAAGAATCAATTCAAAAATATGGTGAAAAGAAGGACTTTTTAGGACATATTGGAGGAGACGATTTTGTAGCTATAGTTGAGTTCGAAAATGCTAGAAAAATTGGCAAAGATATAATTAAGAGATTCGACAAAGGAATTATAGATTATTATTCAGATGATGATGTCGAGAATAGATATGTTAAAGTCTTAAACAGAAGAGGAAAACTAGAAAAGTATCCACTAATGACAATAAGTGTTGCTATGATTTCAAATAAGTATAGAAAATATTCAACTGTGCTAGAACTTGGTGAGGACGGCGCAAGCGTTAAGAAAATGGCCAAGACTATACCGGGCAGCACATTCCTAGAAAATAGAAGAAGAGGAAGATAGATTTAGCATTGTTAAGTAACAAACGCAGGGAGTAATTATGGAAGATATTTTACAAGGTTTAAATAAAGAACAAAAAGAAGCGGTCACTACTACAGAGGGGCCACTTCTTATTATTGCTGGGGCGGGTTCTGGAAAGACTAGGGTTTTAACTCATAGAGTTGCATATTTGATTAAAGAAAAAAATGTTTTTCCGGGGTCGTTAATTGCAATTACATTTACAAATAAAGCAGCAAAAGAAATGAAAAGCCGAATAGAAAAACTATTAGGTGAAGCTGTTTCTGCAAGTATGTGGGTTGGAACTTTTCACTCGATGTGTGTTCGAATTTTAAGAAGAGAAATAGACAAACTTGGCTTTGATTTAAGCTTTTTGATTTTTGATACAACTGATACAAAATCTGTAATTAAAGATTGTATTAAAGAGCTTGGGATAGATGACAAGGTGTTTCCAGAAAAGTTTTTTATGGCTGAAATTTCAAAGGCGAAGAATGAATTTACAAGTCCAGAAGAATACACAACAAAGAAAATGGGAGACTACAAGCTAGAGACAGTTTCAAAGGTGTATTCGCTATATCAAAAAAGATTAAAAGCAGATAATGCATTAGACTTTGATGACATCATTAATTATACAATTGAGATTTTTAAAAAGTTCCCTGAAACTTTAGAATACTATCAAAATAAATTTCAGTACGTTCTAGTTGATGAGTATCAAGACACAAACAAAGCGCAAGACATATTGATTTCTCTATTATCTCAAAAGTCTCAAAATGTTTGTGTTGTTGGTGATGATCAGCAAAGTATTTATAAATTTAGAGGGGCAGATATTGGCAACATATTAAGCTTTAAAAAAAGATTCAAAAACACAAAAGTTATCAAGCTAGAGCAAAACTATCGATCAACAAAAAGTATTCTTAAAATTGCAAATGAAGTTATAAAAAATAATAGTGGAAACGTAGAGAAAAATTTGTGGACTTTAAATGATGAGGGCGAAAAGCCAATCGTTTATCAGGGAAACAATGAGTATGACGAAGCAGGATATGTTGCTTCACAGATTAAACATCTTAGATTAACAGACCACTACAAGTTCTCAGATTTTGGAATTTTGTATAGAACGAATGCACAATCTCGTGTACTTGAAGAAATAATGCTTAGAGAAGGTATGCCTTATAAAGTTGTTGGCGGTCAAAAGTTCTATGAAAGAAAAGAAATAAAAGACATTATTGCCTACTTAAGAGTTGTGTCAAATCCAAATGATAATGTAAGTCTAAAAAGGATTATTAACGAGCCTAAAAGGGGCATAGGAAAGACCACATTGGATAGCATTCAAGCAATTGCAAACGATAATTCTGTATCAATGTTTGATGTTATTTCAAGAATGGATGAGATTGCAAAAACTAGAGCAAATGATTCTTTGAGAGAATTTGCAAAACTAATAAAAGAATTCCAAGAAAAACAAAGTTCAATTGAGGAACTTACAAAAGAGATATTGCAAAAAACAGGATATATGAAAGCGCTTGAGGAAGAAAATACTGACGAGGCAAAGGCACGTATAGAAAACCTAGGAGAATTTTTAAATGTAGTTATAGATTTTGAAAGAGAGAACGTCGATAATTCTTTAAGAGACTTTTTAGAAAATCTTGCGCTAACAACAGACTTAGATGGTGTTGAAGAGTCTGATGATGCAGTGTTATTAATGACTCTTCACACAGCTAAAGGCTTAGAGTTTCCCGTGGTTTTTGTTGTTGGCATGGAGGATGGACTGTTTCCAAGTAGCCGTTCTTTTAGCACGGAGGAAGAATTAGAGGAAGAGCGAAGACTATGCTATGTTGGAATCACAAGGGCAAAAGAAAAACTATACTTAACATGTGCAAAGTCTAGAACAGTATTTGGAAGCACATCTTATGGAATTCCTTCTAGATTCTTGTCAGAAATTCCGGAAGAACTTTATGATGGCAACTTAAATCTAAAAGGCGGAAACGACTTTGATGTTCAATATGACGAAGACATTTCATGGGATTATGGAAAAGGAAAATCATATTTATCAAAAGAGTTTAAGGCCGCTAATCGCATGTATGAATTTGTAAAGAATTATGAAGGTGCTTTTTCACCAGCTTCAGCTTTTAGTTCTTTTGAAAAGAAGAAGCCAGAACCTTCAGAAAAGAAGCCTTTTGTATTTAATAGTGCTGAAGAATTTTTAAAGAGAAATGCAAGTTTTCCAAAGGAAGTTGATTTGAGCAAGTATGAGGTTGGTCAAACGGTTGAACACAAGAAGTTTGGAAAAGGAGTAATTACAAAGATAGAGCCAGAAGATGATGATCTAAAGGTTGAGATAGAGTTCGAGAGATTTGGAATGAAGAGGCTTATGGCTAAATTTGCAGGAATAAAAATTCTCGAATAAATTAATTTGCATGGTGTGACGCAAATGATATAATTATCGTAAGAAAGTAATTGGGAGATGAATCTATGCTAAATAAAAAGGGTTTAACAATAATAGAACTTGTTGTTGTAATAATAATATTAATTCTTCTTGCGGTAATTGCGGTATGGTCTACATCAAACATTATGAAAAAAGCAGAGTCTGCTTCAATATATGCTGAGTTCAAGGCTGTTTATAGTAGTGCAATTCAGCTTAAGAATTATTACAATGCAGAAACGATTGACGATTATCAAGAAGGGCGAGATTATTGTGCTTCACTTCTTGATGCAGATGGCAGAAGATGGTATGTTGTTTATGGATTAAACCATACAGATGATGGCAGATATAATGAAGCGGTTATTAAAAATCTAGGTATGGACGAGCTTAAAAGAAGCTATCAATTCACTTTAGATGATGAGGTTGTTCTTAGATATTACAATGACGAATATACAACAGTTGCTGGATATAGAGTTAGAACTTATGAAGACATATTAGCACTTCAAGAAAGCGGGGCTATCTAATATGAAGAATAATAAGGGTATCACAATTATTATGCTTGTAATTACAATCATAATCATATTAATACTTACTTCTTTTGCTGTATTTTATTCAACTAATATTGCACCAGAAGCAAAAATAGCGGCAGCATTTTCAAGCCTTAAAGAAATTAAAAGTGCGTGTCAACGTGCTCAAAATGAAGTTGAGTTATTCCCAGACCAACTAGATGAGTATTATTTCTTTGGTAAAAATATTGTTGATGAAAAGCCAGAAGGAAAAACCGCAGATGAATGGGCTGTTAGGTGTGGATTGACTAGTAAAGCAGACTTTGGATTGTCTGGAGACAGAACTTATTATATTTGTGCTCCAACTAATAAAAATGATCCAAACTATTCAAACATGAAGCGTAGAACGGAAAAGCTTGAATTATCAAATTTAAATTCTATGGAATTTATAGTTGATTTAGAAAAGGATAAATACTATATCGTAGATGGAGTTAGAAGAGACATACATAAAGAAGCGTATGAATATACTGATGTTGAGCTTCTTTATTCAATGCTTACAGCTACAAAGAATTAAGAAAGAGGATTTAGAAATGTCATTAGATACAGTAAGAGCCGAGATTTTATCTTTGCTTAAAAAAGTTAATAGAGATGGAATGGATAGACTCATAGATTTTTTAGATAAGACAGATTTTTACGTTGCCCCTGCCAGTACAAAATTCCACAACAATTTTGAAGGAGGGCTCGCAGAACACAGCTTAAACGTATATAAAGAGCTTAAAAATTTAACTAATGGTGAATGGTCAGAGGAAACATTGATAATTGTTGGACTATTGCATGATATTTGCAAAGTAAATAATTATAAAGTTGAGATGCGAAACAAGAAAAATCCTGATACTGGTGTGTGGTTTCAAGAGCCATACTTCACCACTGAGGACATGATGCCACTAGGACATGGTGAAAAATCTGTAATGCTAATTTCAGAATTCATTAAACTTACAAAAGAAGAATTGTATTCAATTCGTTGGCATATGGGAGGCTTTGAGCCAAAAGAAAACTACAGCTATGTTTCTTCTGCTTATTACAAATATCCGTTGGCAGTGTATACGCACATGGCTGACATAAAGGCAACATATATTGATGAAACAGTTAAAAAATAATTGTCTAATATAAAAAAGCGAAGCACTTTCTTGAAGTGAACTAAATGGGGTTCACTTCATCTTAGTGCTTCGCTTTTAATTTGTTACTCTTTTGTATCGACTTTATATTTATTTAAAGCTTTGGTGCCAATTACTAGACAAATTAAAGATAGTATTAGAAAGACTATAAAAGAAATGGTTGCCTCGCTTTTTATAATTAGATCAAATTTAAAATCAAGAGATAGAATGGTTATAAAAAGACCATATAGTGAAGCTATAAGCATCGGGAAAGGTAGCACTGCTAGAACATATTTTAGAGGCATGTTTGCTAAAAACTGTGACGATACAAAAAATAAATATGAAAAAATAATAAAGGCAGCAACGCCAACACTTATTAAGAATAAATTGCTATGGTCTGATTCTAGTTTAGCTACTGAAGGAGCTTGAGGATTATATAGAACATAGATTTTCTCGTAAGAATCCATAAGCTCGCAGTTGCAAGTCGCGACTAGTGTGTAGTCTTTATCATCAACAGTATATTTAATGTGATAGCGTGCACTTTCTTCATTGCCATTAGAAAACAGAATGTGTTCTACAGTTCCTTCTGTTTTTACCAGGTTTGTGTCTTGCTTCATGCCTATGGTTCCAATAAGTATGAAGTTTATACATGATAATAAAATTAGAATTGAATAGAGTTTGTGCATAAGACTCCTCCTTGACAAAAAAAATAAGTGGCGGTGTGGATTGAAACACACTGATTTCAGGTATAATAATTTGGCGGTGTGGGTGGGATATACTCGCACTGACGTGCTCGTAGATTCCTTTGGAATGCGAACCAAATCCAGCTCGTGCTTCGCACGGCTGTATTTCTCCGTGGGTTCGAATCCCATAGAGGCAATATATAATTTGGCGGTGTGGGTGGGATTCGAACCCACGGGCGGTTTGATCCGCAGAACTGATTTCGAGTCAGGCCCGTTATGACCACTTCGGCACCACACCGTGAAAAATGGAGCGGGAAAGGGGAATTGAACCCCCATCTCTGGGTCGGAAGCACAGCATTCTACCATTGAACTATTCCCGCGAAACCACTAATATTTTACACGAAAAACGGGCAAAATTCAATATTTTGTTCTACCGGCTAATAAAAAATGGCACACCCTAAAATGGTGTGCCAACAATTTATTCAAAGTATTCTTTAACCGCAGTTGGGTTAGTAATGTTTAAATACTCGGTGTTTAGATATTTGTTGAATTCTGAGGTCATATCTGCAGGCATTTCTTCAGTTTGTTTACTATCATCGAAATTTGTTTCATAAGAATTTCCATGAGAATCAAATACTAAGCCGTATGTAGTAAAAGAAGGAATTATCTCTTGTAATCCCAATAACTGGTTTTGATACCCAGAGGTTGGTATACCAGCATTTTTCATAATAGTAGGTAATAAGTAAATGGTGTTTATTCTATATTCGCCATATACTTTAGCTACTGGTTCTTTTACAACTAGGTCGGGATTATTTGACCAAATAATAAGAGGTGTGCAGAAAAACTTATAAATAGACTCTGTTTGCTTATCCTTGTCAAATTCTGCAAATATGTACGGAGAATGGTCGCCTGTCATGCATATAATGACATCCCTATCGACATTTTTATAATATTCAATCAAATCATAAAACGCATTATCTGTTAGTTTAATACATGACAAATACTCATTTATAGAATGGTTCTTGGTTCCAAAAGTGTTTTCGTTATTAGTAATAAGGTTTTTGTCATCTACATATTCGTAAGTTGCATGATTTTGCATTGTAAGCGCATATAAAAAACGAGGTTTTTCACCCATGGAATTATATTTATTAATTAGTTCTTTAAACAAGTATTCGTCTGTAGCAAAATCAGTACGCTTATCCCAGTACTCTAGGTTTTCAAGTTGCTCTTCAAAATAAATATTGTCAAAACCAAGTTGAGGATATACATTTACTCGGTTATAGTTTTTTTCTGTTTTTGGATGGATAGAGAGCGTTTCATATCCAATTTTTTTCAAGTAGTGAATAGTAGAATTTGCATTTTCAAGATTTAGTGCGTTAAATGGAGTTATATTAGGTGAAACAGCAAGAGAATTTCCGGTAAAGATTTCATATTCTGTCATATTTGTTCCACCTTTTAAGGCTGGAACGACAGTATAGCCATAAAATGCGTTGTCTATCGAATAAAACTTTTGAAGATAATCCTCTCTATTTAGTTTGGTAACTTGAGACAAGTCAAAAAATGACTCGTTTAATATTAAAATAATGTCAGGATAATTAGTCTTTTTCTTGTCGCCACTAGTATTATCGACAATTTGTCCTTTTAGTTCATTTATAATAGTTTCTTCATCATAATTGTTTGGCTTTGGAATTGAATTTATGTCCATAATAGACTGCTTTATAAAGCAAGCAAGATAGCCATATTTTGAGATTCCGTTTTCAAATGAGAAAAAAATTGGATCATCTGGAATTAAAGGTTTTCCAAACCCCCAGTAATAAAATATTAGGAAAAGGCCGGAAAACGCTAATGATATAAATTTTGTTTTGGTATTAAATTCATGCTTATTATTTATGAAAAACAATAAAAATAATTCTAGTAGGAAAATAAGAATAAAAGTTATAAACATAGGTCTCAAGATGAAAGTAAAAATATTGGCACTTCTAACTACATTTAGTGCTGTTTGAATGTTTGAAATGTCTGAAAGAAAAAAAGGTTTTCCGTGAAATTCGTAGGCCATATTATTTATCATAGAGAAGAATAAGACTATTATTCCTGAAAAAACAAAAACAATCTTCGTCTTTTTATATAAAAAAGAGAATAAAAGGTTAATAAATAAAATAGTTAGGCAACCAGCATAAATATAGATTGTTAGTTTGTCTAAGGAAAACCCTATGTATGAACTTAAATCTAAACTTAGCCACTGAAGAAAAGATAATACTATTAAAACCGGAATAACTATAAAATTATCGTTGTCATATTTTGCCTTGAACGCTAAAAGCATATTTTTTATTTTATCCATTTTTTCTCCTAATTTATTACATAATAATTAAAAAAAAATAACAATATGTACAATAAAACAAAAAAGAGCTAAAATAAATTTAGCTCTTGGTAGCGGAAGTGAGATTCGAACTTACGACCTACCGGGTATGAACCGGGTGCTCTAGCCAACTGAGCTATTCCGCCATAACACGTGTATTATATACGCAATACTATAGTTTTGTCAACTATTTTGTTGTTGAAATGGCGATAAGATTGTAATATAATTTTATACTATAAGGAGAGGTGAAAAATTATGAAATCAAAAGCATGGAAATTAGCAGTTATGGCAATCACAATTGTTGCGCTTGTGGCTAGTATGGCATTTGCCGGTGCAAAATACACAATGCCGGGTATAAATGCTCCTTCAGACGAGAATAACGAGTTAGCGGATCCAGCTGGAAGGGTTCTTGGAGTTATTCAGTGGGTTGGTATTATTGTTGCGGTAGTTATGGTTATGTATGTAGGTATTAAATATATGACATCTACAGCTGGTAAGAAAGCTGAAGCTAAAGAAACAATGGTTCCAGTGTTAATTGGTGCTGCATTGCTTGCCCTTGGAACATCTATTATTAATTTTGTATTTACGGCTATTTCTGGCTCAGGAGGCTAGAATATAATATTGTGCTTTTAATAAAGGAGGAGATAACATGAAGAAAAATAATACGGTGTTACTTAGAATTGCAGGAGGAATGATTTTTTTATCTAATATAGCAACTGTCAGCTTGGCAGGAGGACTACAAGCCCCAAGTCCAAAACCTCCATCAAATTTAAGTGGCATAGATGATACGGTTGGTAATGTGCTTGGTGTAATTCAATGGATTGGAATTATAGTTGCAGTTGCAATGATAATGTACGTAGGTATTAAGTATATGACATCTACTGCTGGTAAGAAGGCAGAGGCAAAGGAGACAATGGTTCCAGTATTAATAGGTGCTGCATTATTAGCATTGGCTCCAACTGTTGTAAAGGCTGTATATAATGCTGTACAAACGGATCCAAATGCTACAATAGAATAAAAGAAGCAGGTATAGCTCGTTTTTCTATAAGTTAATGAGGTTTAATGAATATGAAAAAAATAATTAAGATAAGTGTGCTATGCATGCTTGCTATGTCAGTCTTGACCACAATTTGCTTTGCAGGTAGGATTGATTATGCTGCAGGGGCATCTTCAGTTCCTACTAAACTCGAAGAATCTGCCGTAAGGATTCTTGGAGTTGTTCAGTGGCTTGGAATAGGTCTTGCAGTTGCAATGAGCATGTTTGTGGGCGTGAAGTATTTAACTTCAACTGCAACTAAAAAAGCAGAGATGAAGCAGGTTATGCTTCCGGTACTAATTGGTATTGTAATATTGGCGATTTCTTCTACGATAGTTACATGGATATTGAATGCTTTTTATGTACCTCCAACTGCACCATAGAGAGGGGATGTGCGTAATGAATAGAAGAAAGTTCGCATGGATTTTTTTAATAGCTATTTTGATGGTATTTAGTACGTCATTTGTATTTGCTGGCACTGCGGTTAGCCAGGCGGTTAGTAATCTTAACAATGGCACAAATCCCGCGTATGCTACACTTAAGACTATTATGGCAATATTGTTTTGGGCAGGTTGTGCACTTGCTGTATTCAAAGCAATACACATTGGAATAAAGTTTATTATGACACCAGCTCCAGGTAAAAGTGATGCGAAAGAGGCTATTATGCCATGGGCTATTGGCGCATTTATCTTAGCTGCTGGAGGTATTATTTCTCCGTGGATTATAGGAGTTATTGACCCTGGCCAAAATGATATTTTTGATATTAATTAAATGAATTATTACAATTATTACAAATAGTTTAAAAGTCGCTTAATTAGCGACTTTTTTTTGTTTTAAAAAGCCTTTTATGATATAATAATTATCGGATTTTAAACCTAATTTTGGAGGTGCTTTATGGGTACTCATTTGATACCAAGGTCGGATGTTAAAGGGCAAGATAGATTTTTTATATTCTTCTCTATTCAGGGCTTAATAGGTACAGTTATTGCTGCTTTACCGGGGGTTGTGCTGTTTAAGATTTTCGATTCTATGGGCCTTACACTTGTTGGCTTTGCATTTATAGCCTTATTTGGTTCTATAGGTTTTGTAATTGGACAATGCAAAATTCCTGAGATGGGAGCCTTTCCTGCATTAAAGCAGGTTGGAGGACTATATGTTAAAGACGTTATTTTAATGTATTGGAAATTCAAGAAGAATAAAAAGAAATATGTTCTTCAAACGTCTAAAGACCAGGAATTTGCGGTTAAAGAAGAGACAAAACTTGAGAAAATAGTTTTAAATAAAGAATAAGATATACATAAGAAAAGGAGGAAACCAAAATGGATCAGCTAATGGCCTTTTTAATGGGACTTATGGTTTTTGGAGGAGCTTTGGTAGGAGCTGTGGGGGTAATCATATGGCAAAGAAGAAAAGGTGGAAGAACGGCAACACAAGAAGCCCAAAACTATAGGGAAAAGATGGAAGAAAAGCGCAAAGAGGAGACTGCTGCAGCAAGATCTGAGAAAATGAAGGATTTCATGGAGTTCGATAAAGTTGAGGATGACATGATTATTCAAGATGGAGGCAACAGATTCTGTATGGTTGTAAGATGTATGGGAGTAAATTACGACCTTATGTCAGAAAACGAGATGCTTGCCGTAGAAGAAGGATTTGGAAACTTTTTAAATACACTTAAATTTCCGATTCAGCTTTATGTTCAATCTCGTACACTTGATTTATCAGACGGTCTTGCTCTTTATCATTCAAGACTTGATAAAATTAGGAGCGAAACAGAAAAGTTTATAGAGCAAGTTAACATGGCTAAAAGTTCTGGCAGCTTAGATCAAGCACAAAGACAGCAAATGGACTATGAAATTAAGAAAAAGAGAAACTTAATTGAATATGGAACTGACATAGTAAGCTACATAGAGAGAATGAGTACAAACAGAAACATACTTCAAAGAAAGTACTACATGGTAGTTTCTTATGAAGCTTCTGAATTAGGAATAGCAAATAATTTCTCTCTAGAAGAAACAAGAGACGTTGCGTATTCTGAGCTATATACAAGATGTAAAACATTGCAAGCTGCTATTGCTCCTTGTGGTGTTGAGACAGAATTATTAAAGAGTGAAGACTTGGCAGAGCTTCTTTACATTGCGTACAACAAAGATGATGCAAATAACTATAACATCAGAGAAGCACTACGTGAAGGAGTTACAAGGCTTTATTCTACAGCAACTTCTATACTTGAAAAGAAGAGAGCAGCAAAAGATGCTGAACTTCAAGAAAAGGCAATTGCAGAAGCAGAGAATGCACTTAAGGTTGCAATGGAAAGCATTAGAAATAAGACATATGCTGATGCAGGTATCCTTACCGAAGATGAACAATTTGAAGATGACACCAAGAAAGAGGCAATGCAAATCATTTTAGATAACCAAGATAGTTTTAGCCCAATGGTTGTTGATAAGGCATTACAGGACTTAAATGCTGGAATGCACAAGCCACTTGTTTCTCAGGAAGAATTAGATGCAGTTGATGAAGAAACAAATGCGGAGCAGGAACAAATAGATAAAGAGCAACAAGAATACTTAAACAAAAATTATTCTGGTTCGGAAGAAGGATTAGGAGTAGATAATACTCTTGGTAGTGATCCGCTTGCCGACTTGTTAAGTTAAGAAGGGGGGAATAAATATGTCAGACGAATTACAAGAAAACAAAAGCGATTTATTTTTAAATAGAAAAGATATAAAAGATATAATTGCTCCTTCTGGATTAGATGCATCAGATATAGACAGATTAGAAATTTATTCTAGCACCATTAAAAGATATGCTAGGTGTCACTACATTTCAGGAGTTCCTAGAATGGCATCATTCCCAAACTTCCTTCGTAACATGTACGACTTTGGAGATATTAACACATCTGTTTTTATCACTCCAATAGATGAAGCGGAATCGCAGGCAGACTTAAACAGGACAATTATTTCTCTTGAATCAGAAAGAATATTTGCCGCAAAACGTGGAGACATCAATAGAGAGCGTGAAACAGATGACATGAAAATCGAAGTAGAGCGTATAAGAGACGAAATCGCGGCAGGATTTAATAAACTTTTTCAAGCATCTGTAGTTTGTACGTTATTTGCAGATAGCCTTGATAGTTTAGACAAACAATCAGAATTACTTACGATGGAGATGTCTAAGACATTAATCAACCTTAAGTCTGCATGGGCTAGACAAGAGGAGGCATTTAAGTCAAACTTGCCATACAATAGAAATTACATGTCAAATGTCAAACATACTTTTGATAGAGCATCTATGGCTACGGTTTTTCCATTTGTTTCTAGTGAAGTTGGACATCCAACAGGAGTTCCAATAGGATTTGATAAACAAACAGGATTACCAATTTTGTATAACAACTTCCATTCATCGCTTACTAACTACAACATGGTTGTGTTTGGTAAATCTGGTGCCGGTAAATCAGTTACTATAAAGACAATTACTTCTAGAAGTTCTGTTCTTATGGGAATTGAAAGCTTAGCACTTGATGCTGAAGGTGAGTATGGCGCAGTTGCTGAAGCTTTAGGTGGAATCAACGTTGTTATTTCGCCAAGTTCTAAAACTATTATCAACTTCTTTGATGTTGAAACAGAGGTTGTTAGAGATGAAATTACCGGAAAAGATAGAACAGTTTTAAACATTGAGAATAAAGTTGAAGACGTTACAAACGCACTTCTTACAATGGCTAGAGGTTCAACAAGGTCTGAAGATGTAAATGAAATCACAAAGCAAATCATAGCTGAGACAGTTGCGGAAGAGTATCAAGCTCTTGGAATAAACAACAATCCAAACAGCTTATATGATGACGGAAGCATAGAACTTGGAAGTTCACTTTCTAGGAAAAAGAAAGAGATGCCTACAATAGGTTCTTGGTATTCTAGAATTCTTCAAAAAGCTTCCATGAACGAAAATATCGACTATCAATTCCATTTTAGTTACCTAACAAAAGTTATGAGGCAATATACAAGAGAATATGACGGACAAATGGCATACTTTGATGGTCAATCTACATTTGACTTATTAGAGAGCTGCCCATTTATTAATCTGGATATTTCACAACTAGAAGAAAGATTTGCAAGACCATTAGCACAACAGATTCTTCTTTCTTGGGTTTGGGAAAAGTACGTTAAGAAAAATAGTGAGGACAGAACAAAGGCTAGACAAAAGAGAGTATTAGTTGATGAGGCATGGATGCTTTTACCATATCCGGAAGCTGTTGATTTCTTAAATACAATGGCAAGACGTGCCAGAAAGAGAAACGTAAGTTTAGCAGTTATTTCGCAGAAGTTCCAAGATTTCTATGAGAATAAATCTGCACAAGTTATCTTACAATCAGCAGATACAAAGTTGTTCTTGGCACAGGATAAATCAGAAATTGACTACTTACAAGAAGTATTCAAATTATCTGATGGTGAAGCAAGTTATTTGTTAACTTGTACTAGAGGTGAAGGACTTCTTAAAGTTGGAAATGAAACTGCAATTCTTGAAATAAGACCAACCGAAAAAGAATTCCAGTTTATTGAAACTAACGTTAATAAGCTTATGGCTCAAAAGGCTAAAACCAATTAGTAATTTTTTAGAGTAGAGAGGATGTATTGTATGAAAAAGTCAAAAGTGTTATTGATAATGCTCATATTTTGTATAATACTGTCCTCTTTTGCGTTGGCAGACCCTGAAGACTCAGGAACACCAACATCTACCCCCCAGCCACGCTGGCAAACAGGGCCACAAGGAGGAGCGATAGAAATAGCGAATCCTTCTCAAGAACTATTAATGCACACAGTAGAGAATGATGAAGGAGATGTTATTGATAGATACATAGATAGAGGAACTCAAGATGACGGAACCGAAAGAAATAGGAATACTTTCGTAGTTACAGGTGACGGATTAAGAGATGCTGTTAGCTTTTATGTTAGAGCGAATGATATGTATGACAGATCGGGTGCATATGTTGTCAGTGTTCAAAATGTCAATGGGAATCCTGTAAATTTCGTTATTCAGAGGAAAGGTACGGATGGGGATGACAATTGGTATAATTTAAGAATGCTAGCATATGATAATCCGGATGGCACTTTAGAATTGTACTCTCCAACTTCAAATTATGGTGGAAATGATGTTGTTGTGTGGATGCAACAAGGATATGAGTATAGAATTATGCCTATTGGTACTACTAGTTCTTCTCCATATACGATTAACTTTTACAGAAACCCAGCGATTAATGATAATGTAACTTGTTATCAAACGAATAAAAGTGCTAGCAGAAGGACATGTGGTTCTGAGAGTGATACTAACTTGGAGCCACTTATTGATGCCCCGGGACTATATGATGCTACTGGCAGAGAGTTAATAACAACTGATGGAAGACCAGAGGTTATTGATTTTGAAGGAATTCGTGCAAGCACTAATCCTTTTGAAAAAGCATTTAATGATTTGTTACTTCTTATAGGAGATGGAATAAAACATCTTTTGGATGCTGTTTTTGGAGAGGCAGTTACAGTATCTAAATTGATTTATAATAAAATAGCGATGGTAAATCCAAACTTTTTTGATGCTGCCTCAACTAATTCATTGGTCGACAACAAAATTAGGGAAGCCGTTAATAAATGGTTTATGTTCTTTAGAGGAATGGCAATTGTATTTTATCTTGTTGCATTTTTGACAATTGCTCTTCACGTACTATTTAGTTCGACAGGAGAAGGCATACAAAAAGCCAAAAACATGATGATGGATTGGCTTAAAGGGATTGCAATTTTATTTTTTATTCCAATAGTAATGAAATATACAATGGCTTTCAATGATGCTCTTATTAGGCTTTTGGTTCAAAGAAATACGGACTATTTAAGCCATGGAAAGTCTTTTAGTGATGGAATGTCATGGAGTGCATTCGAAATTAATTTTAGAAGTCCAAAGTATGTTTCAAAAAAAACAGGATATGTTCAATATTCGTCTGAAGAAGTTAATATGTCATATGTGGATAGGCTTACAGAATACGAGACGAACTTTGATCTTTTAAATATAATGAGAGCATTTGCTGGAGCAACAGGTCAAATTGGGTACTCGTTTTTGTGGTATGTATGCTTGGGACAATTAATTACTTTTATGTTTATATATGTTAAGCGATTTTTTACGATAGTATTTTTAATTGCAATTTTCCCAATTACAAGTATGTTTAACGCAATTTCAATACTGAGAGGACAAAAAGGCATGCAAATGAATACGTGGATGAAAGAATTTATTTCAAATGTGTTCGTTCAGTTCATTCATGCAGTTGTTTATTCGTTAATTACTGGCGCATGTGTACAATTGTTATTTAGTACAGTAAAAGACGGACAGGCGGTAACAAAAATTAACTGGCTAGTAATGTTAATAGCAATTAATTTTGTTCCAGAGGGAGAAAAAATACTAAAGAAAGTGCTTTCTTCATTGAGTTCAGGTAACACAACATCTGGACTTTCAGACGGCTCAGGAAAAATTAAAAATGCAGTTAAGAATGGCTTTAATCACATGAAAGGATTAGCAGGAAGATAATTTTTATAGATAAAAAAGTGAGGTGGGAATTATGAAGAAGACGCATAGTAGAGTTGTTATAATAGCTATGCTTGTTTTCGTAATTCTTGCCGGCTTTTTTTTAAAAATAGGCAGTGTTTCTTATGCATCTGCATCACAAAGTGATATAAATGCGGCTGTTAGAGACTGGTTGGGAAATCCACCTAATAGTAGTAATTATAGAGTAGATGAAAGAGAATACAGAGAGGGCAGAGTAAACTTTTTTGCATATGGATTACTACTTCCCAATTTACCTGACAATCTTATTTATACGGAAGGCGTAGGTCTGTCTTTTAAAGAAACTGATGAGGATGGTAATTATACCGGGAACACAACGATAGCCAATTTGGCCATTGAACTCAATGTTAATGGAAAAATGATGAGGGTTCCAGTTAATGGTAATACATTGATTAGAACAGATGATGGCTATAAACTATTATTTGCATCTGGAAAAACGAGTGTTGATGCACCTGCATATTATAAACCAGATGATGGTGGAAGAGCTGTATGGATATCCGGAGATAGAATTCTATTGTATGATGGAACAACTGAAGCTTTCGGATATGAACTTGAAGACTTTGAGCATGTTAGTATTAGCAGGGTATATACTTATACTAATGACGAAGTAGATACAGCCACAAGTAATATTAGCGATGGAACCGCAGAGAATATTAGGAGAGATAGAGTAAGTAGGTCTGTTTGGGCCGCAATAGGAAGTTGGTTTGCTGAAATTTGGGAAGATATTAAGGCTTGGGCAATGGATAAGATATCTGGCATATTCAATGAACTATGTCATCCAATTGCCAAGACACTTCATGAACTAATAAATGCAGCATTTAATGGCAGAAAGGATAGATATATTACAATAGATGATATTGTATTTAATCGAAGTCCTAAGCTAGACATTAACTTCTGGGAAGAAGCGACGGTGCCTGCTGGAGGAATTCCACCAGTAAAACATTCGTTATCAAGAATAGTTAGCTTTATATATAATTATCTATCAGGACTAGCAATATTAGTTGCGATAATACTATTTTTGTATAACGGACTTAGAATTTTGCTTTCTAGTACCGGAAAAGGCCTTGAGGAAGCAAAGTCAAGAATGATTGATTGGGCAATGGGCATAGTAATTATATTCTTCTTCCCTTATGTCATGTTGTACACAGTAAAATTAAACGAAGCTATTGTAGGACTGATAGATAATCCGAATGGGACAAGCAGTGTCGAAACAGATGGCGTTGGTCTGGATACAATGAGATATATTGCAGCATTGTCAGGTAAAGATAAGTCAACAATAAACGTAACAACAAGAGAAGTTGATGATGAAGGAAATATTACTGAGAGAACAATACGTCGAGTTGTAGATGGACTAAACAGTTTTCCACTTACAATAGTTTATTTAATAATGGATGGTCAACTTCTGGTGCTAATTATCATGTACTATAGAAGAGCATTTATTATCGGTTTTTTGATTGCTATGTTTCCAGTAGTAGCGGCCTATAGTCTTTGGGAAAAGATCCACAAGGGTAGACGGACAAGCGCTACAGCTTTGGATTAAAGAATATGTATC